>Ga0316204_10002413_pt1 | contig 42473 bp, 42 predicted proteins | sample 6monrhotite_MG_2_FD_205661 | JGI IMG/M metagenome (GOLD analysis project Ga0316204, IMG submission 205661) | Microbial mat bacterial communities from mineral coupon in-situ incubated in ocean water Damariscotta River, Maine, United States -... | ecosystem: Environmental > Aquatic > Marine >... | reverse complement strand
AAATTAATCAAGAAATGGGCATGGGTGATGCAATTGATGATCTTGCGGACATCGCACGAGATTTGACTGAAGTGCTCTGGTATTTTGAGAATGAGAGAATTAACGATGCAGTTTGGCAATTTAGATGGGGCTATGCAAACCATTGGGGTGACCATTTACACGACCTTATGGGTTATTTGCATAAGTTAATTTTCTGGCGCTAATGTCCGCTATGGGCGCAAAAGCGGACATTAGGTCAAAGCTTGCCTTACCTGCGGCAGAATGCGCCTGCTAACCGGAATATCTGAACCATCGGTCATGAACAATGTCCCTGTTCCGGATGGATCGCGTTCCAATGATTTTACATAGGCGGTGTTGACCAAATAGGAGCGATGTACGCGCAGGAATGTCGTGGGGAGTGTTTCTTCCATTTCGGCCAAGGTGGCCGAATGCAATATTTCCCGGCCATCGAGCAAAATGATTTCTGCATAGCCGCTTGCACCTCTGCAATGACCAATTTGATCAGTCGATATTCGTTCCATCTTGCCGGCGCTCTTGACGTTAATTTCACTTGCGACGTCTCGCTCTCGTGCTTGTTCAAGCGCCAGTTCAAGCCGGTTTGCGCGCGCCGCTTCGATCGCATGTTCGCGCGCCTCTTGTGCCAAAGTGAAACCCTGCTCGACAAATAGGAACAACAGGAAAACTGCAACGAGATAGAAAAACACAACATCGAGAAATAGTGATCGGAAGGTCAGAATCGCAGCAACAAACACCAACAAGATCAGAAAATATACAAAGGCCCGGGGCCACCTTTGATAACTCCAAATACCGGTGGCGATGAGGCTAGCCGCAAGCGGAAACAACATGGCCCACAGAGATTTACCGTCAAATCCTTCGACCCAGAAAAGTCCGATTGCGGTGATTGTAGCAATGACGGCGAGAATGATCCCAAGGTGCTTGCGGATAAAACTAGTCAGAACATGATAGGTGACTGCAAGGCCAAATCCGGCTGAACAAAATGTGATGAGTATCAACCGAATGTCATGTGCGGGATAGGAATAGCCAACTATGCCGCGATAAACTTCTGCAAGAAGCTGTCCGGCTGCGAAAATACAGATTAGGCAAAAGGTCAGAGCCTTTTCCCGGCTGGGGCCAATAAGCCCGGTTATTCCGAAATAGAGAGCGCCCAAAAGGAACAATCCTAATGTTAGCAGAGACGGCCAGTAATGACGCAAGCGTTCGTCCGTGATGGAACCCGAAGCACCGATTGCGATAATGTGGACCGGGTTTTGAAGCGTCAGATATCCATGATGGGAAGACACCTTCAATATCAACTCATTGTCGCCTTTTTTGAACAGGGTTTGTGGAGGATATAATGTGGCGTCCATTTTGCCGGGTTTTTCCGTGGTGGAATCTTTACCCGGCCTTCCATTTCGTCCGACAAATTTGCCGTTCAAATATACGTCACTGGCCATCTTCCCTGACACAAAAAGTGCCAATGGTTCTCCGCCGGGGCCAACGATTCTGTCCAACTGAATATTGGCCTTTACCCAGATCAAATCATTCTGGGGATTGATATCAACCGCATTTATTGTTTTGCATTGTGGAGACAAAAAATTGGGAGGTTTGATATCATCAGCTTTTGCAGGGCAGACAATGACGCTGTCAATATCGATCCAGGACAGAGCCTGTGCTGCCGAGGATGGAAGCAACGCGGCCAACAGGAGAGCTAAAAGACCAAGGCATTTGTAAAACATCAAGCTACCATAGACCGAAATTGCACTGCCGCACATCACCGTCGAAGGAAAATACGCTACCGCTCAGTGCTTTGGTTCTCTGATCGTTCGACACATGGCCTAGGCTTATGGGCATATTCCATCGAATCAAAGGTGCGCTTTCATGAAAAAATTATCCGTCTTAACCGGCCTGCTTCTCGCAGGCTGCTCGCATTCAGGAACCGCAATGCCGACGTCAATTGCACAATCGTCCCTCGCCCTGCCATCATCCACTAGTTCACCGGTCGAAACGCCAATAACTTTTAATTCAAACAATGGGGAAACAGTGGAGGCTTTTGAAGGTTCGTTCACTGTTCCCGAAAACCGTGCGAACCGGCAAAGCCGCATGCTCACGCTGCGCTATGTTCGATTCCCGTCAACGGGTAGCAAGCCGGGGTCCCCTATCGTGTATTTGGCCGGCGGTCCGGGTGGCTCGGGCATTGGTACAGCCAAAGGTCGGCGTTTTCCCTTGTTCATGGCGATGCGCGAATTTGGTGATGTGATTGCTTTTGACCAGCGCGGCACCGGTGCTTCTAATGATGCGCCCAAATGCGTCTCCTCACAAAAATTGGGGAGCACCGCGATCATATCCGATGCGCTTTACACTAAGAAGCATCAAGATGCTCTGCGCGAATGCCTGTCCTTCTGGAAAGAAAAAGGGATAGATGTGCATGGTTATAACACGCCGGAAAATGTTGCCGACCTCGACGTATTGCGCGAACATCTGGGCAGTAATAAACTAACGCTTTGGGGCATATCCTATGGGTCCCATCTGGCGCTTGCTGCGGCTAAGCAATTGGAGGGCCGTATCGAGAAGATTGTAATCGCCAGCGCCGAAGGATTGGATCAAACTATCAAACTCCCTGCGCGAACCGATGATTACTTCTCCCGCGTACAAGAAGCGATTGATACACAGCCTAAAACCAAAGCCGCTTGGCCCGACATCAAATCCATGATGCGCCGCGTTCATGCAAAGCTGGAAGAGAATCCGATTCTGATAAAGGTTCCGCAAAAGGATGACACGGCACGTGAATATCTTTGGCAGCGACGCGATATGCAGATAGCCGCTTCCAGCACAATTTCCGATCCGGTGCCTCTGAGCTTGTTGTTGCAGCTCTATGATACATTGGACAAGGGTAGCACTCAATTGCTCGAGGGAGTTGCGCCATTTATTATTGGTTCCTCCGAAGAGATATCCTACCGGCCAATGTCAGTGCTGATGGACATTGCCTCAGGAACCAGTGCAGAACGCCGAACAATGATCGCGAAACAGGCTGAATCTTCGCTACTCGCCACCTATCTAAATCAGCCCGTCGAACTGGAGGATGTCGATCCGTCGCTGGTGCTCGGTGAAGGCTTTCGCCAGGCGCCAGTTTCTGATGTCCCGTTGTTGCTGCTCAGCGGAACCTTGGACGGACGCACTTATATCGAAAGTCAACAAGAAGCCGTGGCCGGTTTTTCAAATCTCCAGTCTGTAACCATCCGGAATGTAGGGCATAATCTATACATGGCCTCGCCAGACGTCACTACAACAATACAGGATTTTATGCGAGGTCAGTCCGTCGATGATCGCGTTATAGATTTTCCTCTCACCGATTTGCTGACCGCTGGTTTTAGTATGATGAAATAGGAAGGTAGTTGCGATCCATCTTAACGTCCGCTTTCGGGATTTAGCAACCACAACGCTAGTGCCCGCTATGGGCGCAAAAGCGGGCTCTAACCTTTTCACTAGATAGTCATTTCGAAGATATGAAAGCAGCTAGTGGTATCGCTAATTAAACTGTCAGCCACTCCTTTATTACGCATCTCAGGGAGACCTGTGGTGTGGTTCCGTGGCAGATAGCCCTTTAAAAATCTGCCAGATTGTATCGTGGAGTAAAAATTCGATGGATTTAGAGAATGCGCTGGAGCGATTGGGCAAATTTACCAAGCCATCTGAGCTTTGGGCATATACAGTCAGATTTGGTGAAAGCTTAGGATTTCAAACAAGCATATACGCTTGCCCTCCTCCTCACAAAAAACCGGCTCACCCCGAAACATTGATTAGATTTCATGGAATGAGTGCAATTGAGTTTCAAAAATTTGCAATCAAAGGGCTGGTTTACCAGGGTCATCTTACCAGCGAAAACAGCATTGCATTGGGAAAGCCGTTTCAGTGGATAGAACTTGCAGAATTAACCTCCAATCGAACTGATTTTGCTGAATTAAAGAAGGAGGCCAATCAACAGGGAATAGACAATGGCTGGATTTTTCCTCTTTATGGTCCTCAAGACAGAGTTGGCTTGGGTTCATATGGAAAACCAAAAGATCAAAATCTCATGGATATCGAGATAGGTCAAAAACTTCAAATATTTGCGCAAACTGCGCATATGCGACTTTGCCAGATAACGCCTAACCTGTTTAAGATTGAAAAACCTTTGTCCAAAAGAGAAATGCAAATTCTAGCATGGGCGGCTATTGGAAAATCCAATTCGGAAATCGCGACAATTCTGGATTTATCATACAACTCGATCGACAGTTATATGCGCCGTGCATTCACAAAGCTTAATGTTCATAATCGGACAGCAGCGGCGGTAAAAGCGATAAGCAAAGATTTGATCCGGACTTGATTTGGCAAGCGGTGTTTTCACAAACGATCTTTGATCGGCAACTTGGAATATTGAAAACATAATTTGGTAGTTTTGTGTTCGAGTTGGGCATCGATGCCTAGTAAAAGTCTATCCGATGTCCGCTTTCCACCTACTTGTTGCCGTTAAAAACGACCAAAGCTAGTGTCCGCTTTCGGGATGTAGCGGGCATTAGAAATATCTCGATTTGTGTTCGTCTTCTAAACTTGGGTGGTTTTAGTCAAATTACACATGTCCCAAAAAACCGGGCCGTTGCGGTTTATCTCTTTCCGAGTTGCGGTCCATTTCGATGAGATAAGGGGCGGCAAATCCCTGATATGCATTTTTGCGGGCTTCCGGGAGGTCTTTCCAACCGGTAATTGAACCACGGCATATGCCTTGCCCACATGAGCAATTTTCGGGAAAGTGCTCTATCGTAAAGTTCCTCATTGCATAATCGTAGGTCGCTTCTTCGCCCATCGGCATGTTTCGCATCGCTACGAAGTTGTGACCACCAGAAGCGTTTAGCTGGATACCGCAATTCGGATCGCAGCTATGGTTGAGCTTTGAACTCAGACCACTGTGAAAGCCAAATTTGTTTTTTCCGATCTGGGAAGCATGTGAGTGATTTGTGATTCCAGTGGATTCAAGTACCCCCACCATTACAGTATCTCCGGGTTCAAATGCCTTAAGTGTAAAAACCCCTTCACCTCTTCCAAGCGTCCTTCGAACTTCTATGCCGGTTTCCATTCAATTATCCTTTGTTCAAGATAGCCACTAGATCCGGCAACGGGTTAGGAAATTCTGGATATGCGATGGCACCGGATTTTATCCGAGCCGCCGCAATCAGTTTCCAGTGATAATGGACAGCTTCAACACGATTGCGTTCATCATCGACAGACCCAGATTTCACTGTATCCATCAAAGCAATTTGGTGGTCGTGGAGAAGTATGTTGAAGTCCAATTTACTCTCCCGTGGCGGGAGCGCGATGGTCTCTCAGTCGAGGGGCTACAAGAATTTGAGCCTCGATACAAACAAGATGGGGTTAGTGGGCGCATTTTTCAATGCGGGCTGGTTGTAAATACAGCAAATCCATTAGCAGACCTGCCAATCGACAAGACGCAATACTAGTGTTTGCTAAAAAACAATTCTAGCGAACTTCACTGGCTAGCAGATCTCCAGAAACTCTTTATCCGGCGAGAACTATCGCGGCTATCTCTTCTATATTGCCGTCCACAACCAATGGCGATCCTCCGACAATTCCGACATTCGTCTGGCCATTCTCGCCGGTCCGCAGCCAAGCGATATTCTGTGCAACTACCATATAATTACCACCACGCGAATTGAGTAAAACGAATTGCATATTTGTGTCTCCTGACCTGTTCTGCACTACGGCACAAATCTCTTTTATAGATTAACGTTCAGCTTACTATTGGCATAGCCATGGTCTTCGAGGGCGAGCATTGATGATTGATCCGTAATCGTACGGGAAATCCATTTTAATAATAACATTAGGACATGCTGGCTTATAGGCCTAGGAGAGCGCTGCGGTTCGAAAAGTTGACGCATTGCGACCCAGCTAAAACTTTCAGATTGCTTGCTGTGAAGTGGGTAGATGCGAGAATCCTCGTTCAACCACTCCGCGCACCTACTCGACGCCGCATTTACCAATGTCCATTAGCCTTTGTTGCCCGACTACAGACGTGACGCAGACTTAACCCAAAAGGGATACCACCATGGCGAAATCACAAAGAAAGTCGAAGCGGGAAATCCGCAAACCAAAGGCAGAGAAAATAAAGAAGAACAATGTCTCCAACCCATCCACCAAGGCCGGCATTGTCCCGGGGCTGGAAAATATGAAAAGCAACCGGGGAAAATCGTAAAGCTGGAAGGATGATACCAATGCGTGTCAAGTCCAAGATGTGCCGTGAACAGCAAGCGATACAGCTTGTAATAGCCGAGAATGATCCTCTGCAGAGCCGCCGTGATGTCGCAACAGCGGCAGCCAAGGCATGGGGGCGGGAAGCTCTGCAAGCCGACAAACGTGAAGCTGGCAATGTTGATCCGCGCGACCGGTTGGATGCTGAAATAACATTGGAATTTGCCCAGGAGGCAGATTTGGAAAGAAGCAAAAATGCCCGTTAGACTGCAAATAGCCTATGGGCTGATTTTCTTGATGATAACAGCGGCAAGTATTGGCCTTTATTACTACCGGAAGAATAAAAAAGACAAACGTGGTCGTTGGTAATGAAAATTCCACCCCCACTCGTTTTTGTATCCAAATTGGTTTGATAGCCCGACTTTGGTGAATCCAAATTCAAAAGGAATTCTGAATATGAAGAAGTTTCGGATCAATCCGCCAATCACCGTTGTTCTAATCCTAGTTTCCGCCCTGGCTTTTATGGCAGTGCAGAAACAGTTGTCGGCTGACAAGGTCGATCAGTTATCTGAACGGGGTTCCAGTCTGGGATCTAGCTTTGGGAATTAGAAAGCCAGCGTTTCCAGTCAAAATTGGATTACGGGAAAGAATTGAAAATGCTCCGGTCGGCATGCAACTGGAGCTTGATCAAACCCAGGCAAGGACAATTGCAGAAAAGCTAGAAAATATATTGCTCGAGCTTGATGTGATCAATGCAAATACCGCCGCCATTCACATTGACGTTGCTATCATAAGTGTATGCGAAAAGTATAAACTCTCCCGGTTATATCATCCTAGGCGCTAACGTCTGCTTTCGGGATAGGGCGGACTTGCCCCGCTTCACTCAGCAGCCCGGATGCTTCACCGAACGCTTGTAGAGATGCCAGGTGGCGTGCCCCAGTACCGGCAGGATAACGAAAAGCCCCAGGAATATGGGGATCATCGCGATGAACAGCGTCACTGCTATGCATACCGCCCAGGTCAGCATGATGAGTTTGTTTGATCGCACGGTCGCCAGACTGACAATGATTGCGGTGATGAAATCAACTTTTCGATCAACCAGCATCGGTAAGCTGATCACGGTGATCGAATAAAAAGCCAGCGCCATTAGCCCTCCAACGATGCTGCCCACTACCAGCATTGCCAGGCCAGGGCCGGTCAGGAAAAAATCCAGATGACCCGTTCCAGCGCCAACCTCTGCCATGAAAATTGCAAATATCCCATGGGCAACCATCATCCAAAAGCCGAAGGCGACAAACAGGATTACGCCCATGCTCATGATCTGCTCATCACCATGGCCGCGCAATGCCCCGAGTATTGCCTTCCAATTCATCGGAATTCCTGCTTCACGGCGTCGACTGACTTCATAGAGCCCCACCGCCGTAAACGGCGCCAGCAATGGAAATCCGGCCGCTGCCAGAACCAACCAGAATGCCTCACCCCAAACCAGAAGTGCATAGCTGAGAAAAATTCCTGCAAATGCATAAATTGATGCGAAAAACAGGCCGAATACAGGGTGCGCTTTATAGTCGCTCCAGCCAGCCGCAAAAGCGGCGCGAAGGTCGCCCGCAGTCAAATTACTCGCTACCGTCGCCTTTGCGACCGGTGCTTGTTTGGCTATCGCCATGACACTCCCTCCTAAGGAACGATGGTGCGATGTCCTGGTGTGGCCCGCACTCTATCTATCATTACGGTAGTATTACACGCGACCCGGCCGTTAGAAATTGTTCTAGATCAAGAACAAGGATAAAAATCAGTCGTCTGTTCGAACACATTCATACACCAACCGCTCATTCGCCTGTCCCGGCAACTCCGCGCGGATCGCTTTTACCATATCCGCGATATCGGTCAGTGCTGCGGCATCGGTCGTGCAGGCTTTGTTGCCATATTTTTGACGGATCGAGCGTGCTTTGAGCATGGCATCCAATCCCAACAGATATCGCTCGGTTGTGAATTCGCTGCGATCGGGTCGGAAGCTGCTAATGGTTACAGTCTGCTCCTGATTGGGGACAAAAATCCGCGACCATTTTGCACCATCGCGGCCATATTGGGTGCGGCCGTTGACACAGCCATCGTCTTTCCAGTCGAGCGGCAATTCATTTTCCTGCGACACGGTAATCCGGCTCCGGTCGGGATTGAGCGTGCACTGATACTGGCCAGACGTAGCGGCGGCTTCGCCCTGCTTCTGGTCGCGATCATTGTCTTTTAACGCTATCGCTATCCGGTCATCAATTTCTGTAAAAGAGGGTCGGGATAGAAATACGATCACTGCACCGATCAACAGGATCGCGCCGGCACCGGCTGACCCAATGGCCGGATTGCGCTGCCCCCTGTTGAGAAGAAAACTGGTTCCCCCAAAGGCCAGCAGAGACAAAGCCAGCATCAGCGCTGCGATAGCGATCTGATTCTCTCGCTCGGTAATGATATCCTGAGTGATCGCCGTACGCAGCTTTTCTTCATTGGCCTTTCGTTCGGCTGCGTCGGCCTGGTTGGCAGCCTCTACCTTCGCGCGTTCGGCATCTTCACGTTGCTGTTCTTCTCGGCTAATCTCGGCGGCGGAGCGGCACGGGGTTGCCGTTGCGCCAATCTTCACACCAGATTTCCGCAGAAAGTTCAAAATCTCGCGCGCCGAGACTGCAAATCCGAATTCTGCATCATTACCATCGCTGATCGAACCAAAGCTATTTACCCCCAATACCCGTCCGCAATTATCAATCAGAGGTCCGCCGCTATTGCCGCTGGCGACGGGTGCGGTGTGCAGTAGGGTGTCAAACTGTTTGGTTGATCGCCCGCCGGATACTGTTCCTCGCGTTTTGACGGGCGACATCGGGGTAATCATATCATCGAGATTAAGTCCCTGCGCCCGGTCGACTGAACCGGGATAGCCAATGGCTACGACATCTGCTCCATCGGCCACACTCCCTCCAAAGACAGTCATTGCCGGTAACCGGCCACCATCCTGTAACTGAAGCAATGCCAGATCATTGGAGGGAGAATAGGCTAATATGCGTCCGCCATAGCTTTTCCCGCCTTGAGACGGGATAATACCTATGACCACTGAGGATTCTTGCCGCGCAATTTCGACGACATGTGCGTTGGTAACAATCTTGTCCGGAGCAACCACAAATCCGCTGCCATGGCCAACAAAGGCGACTTTGTTTCCATCTCTGGCGGCCAGGACCACCCGGACAACGGAACGGCTGGCCGCGGCAATATCGGCCGGATCAGCCTGTGCCGGGGCGGCGGCCAAAGTGACAGCCAAAAGAGAAAATATAGCAACAAAGCGGTTCATAAATCGGCCTTCAGATATTCGTGTATCGTGTTTGATGCGGAATCCAGCGTAATAATAGAGCTATCCAATACAGGGCCCAGCATCAAGTGCGGAACCGGTTGAGATTACACAAAACTATAAGGATCGACATCAACACCGACCCGAACGGCTCTCGGCCAATCCAGTTTTTCCAGCCAATTGTGCATGATCTGTTGGATATCAACAGAACGTTGAGCATGTACCAAAAGTCGATGTCTATGCCTGCCTCGAAGCATGGAGAGCGGCGCGGGGGCGGGGCCGAAAACCGTAAATCCGTCGGTTTTAGGCGCAGTCTGGCCGATCAGTCGGGCCGTTTCCATGGCTTCGCTATTGTCCTCCGAGGAAATGATGATAGCAGCCAGCCTTGCGAAAGGCGGGGCGCCAGCGGCTTTTCGCGCTTCGGTCTCCGCTGCATAGAATCCATCGCGGTCACCCTGGACCAAAGCCTGGATAACGGGCGCGTTTGGCATCCGCGTTTGCACATAGACATGCCCGGGTTTTTCAGCGCGTCCCGCCCGGCCTGCTACCTGTGCAATTTGCTGAAAGCTGCGTTCTGCCGCGCGAAGGTCTCCCCCTTCAAGCCCGATATCTGCATCAACCACACCAACTAGTGTAAGGTTCGGGAAATGATACCCCTTGGTCACAAGCTGTGTGCCGACAACAATATCGATCGCACCGGCATCCATCTGCGCCACAAACTCCGACGCTTTGGCCGGAGACCAGATAGTGTCGGAGGTGACAATCGCGGTCCGAGCTTCCGGAAAAAGCATCTTAACTTCATCGCAGATCCTTTCAACGCCGGGACCACAGGCGACAAGGCTATCCTCGTCACTGCATTCCGGGCAGGCATCGGGTTGCGGCATAACATGCCCGCAATGATGACAGGCGAGGCGGCGTGTGAGGCGGTGTTCAACCATCCATGCGGTGCAATTGGGACATTCAATCCTGTGACCGCAAGTGCGGCATAGCGTAAGCGGAGCAAATCCGCGCCGATTGAGAAAGAGGAGCGATTGTTCTTTCTTCTCCAGATTTTCTTCCAGCGCGTTGACCAGCGTTGGTGCCAGCCAGTTGCCGCGTGGAGGGATGTCCTGTGTCAGATCCAGTGCTTCAATTTCCGGCATTGTTGCTCCGCCGAAGCGCGCCGGGAGTTCCAGCAATTCGTAATTGCCCTGTTCGACCTGATGGCGACTTTCAATTGCCGGTGTGGCGGACGCAAGCACAACCGGGATTTTTTCATTCAGGCTCCGCATGACGGCAACATCGCGGGCATGGTATCGTACACCGTCTTCCTGTTTGAAACTGACCTCATGCGCCTCATCAACAATGATCAGGCCAAGGTTGGCATAGGGAAGGAAGAGTGCCGACCGCGCACCAACCACGACCTTTGCATCTCCCGAGGCCAGTGATCGCCAGTTGCGTTTGCGATCAGATTGCTTGAGTGAGCTATGCCAAGCCACCGGCTCCGTTCCAAAACGACTAACAAATCGGTCCAGAAAGGGTTCGGTTAGTGCAATCTCGGGTAGTAATACCAGTGTCTGTTTATCCTGTCGCAGCGCTTCGGCAATTGCTTCAAAATAGACTTCCGTTTTTCCTGAACCAGTGACACCATCAAGCAGGAATGTTTTGAATTCGGAAGCCATAACGGCATCCTTCAAAATATTTGCTACATTCCTTTGGTCGTCGCTCAATTCTGGCGGACCATGGTCGGGATCGGGTGCGTTCATCGCTCCAAATGGAGAAACCTCAAATCGGTCAAATATATCCAGTTTTTCCAATCCGCGGATAACAGCAACCGACACACCTGCCTTCAATGCCAGTTCGCTAACCGTGCCCTGAACATCAACTAGTTTTTCCAATGCCTGCTCGCGCTGCGGGGTCATCCTGTCTGGCACGGCGCCATTCATTCTGTATTCGATGATTGGACGGTTGTCTGCAAAGGCGGCACCGCCTGATAATACCATTCGCAATACTGACGCCGGGGCTGCAAAATAATATTGCGCGGTCCATTCAACCAACCGCCTCAAGGGCGCCGCTATCGGCGGAACATCGCGCACTTCAAGCAAGGGGCGCAGTTTTTTGGCGTCAATCTCTTCAACATCGAAACTGTCTGCATCCCAAACCACACCGGGAACTTTGCGCGGACCAAGCGGTGCCATCACAATCGATCCGGCTTCAACGACCATGTTTTCGGGAACCCGGTAATCCAGTGGACCCAACGCAGCATTGAGGAGAAGAACCCTGACTCGATTTCCAGCGCGATTCATGTTCATTCTTATAGGTTGTGAATTTCGGTCCGTCATGCGACCATTCGGAAAAATTTGGGAGAGAGATAATGGAATATCGCCGCAGGGATTTTCTTTCGTTAGGCGCAGCCGCCGGTTTGCTTGTTTTGCCAGGCTGTTCAACCTTGCCGGGTCTAAGTCTCACCGAAGCGATTAAACGACTTCTTACCCTTTCTTCACAAAATGCCTTTGCCGAGTTGCTCCAGCCCAATGGTTTTTTCAACAATCAGATCGCGCGAATATCCGTACCCGATCAATTGGGTGGTTCCCGAGTGACCAGCATTGCAACGGCCCTGCTGCGTTCCAAGCCGATTCAGGATCGCCTGCTCAAACAAGTCAATCGTGCAGCCGAAAAAGGGGCGGAAGTCGCCGCACCGCTGATCGCCGAAACCATCAGAAATATGAGCATTGCTGACGCAGCGGCTATCGTTAATGGCGGCCCGCGTGCCGCGACATCGCTTTTGCAGAATGAACTTGGTGCAACGCTGGCAAACCGGATGCTTCCCGGAATTGGGCAGGGTTTGAAACTGTTCGATAATCAAATCATCAACTTGGTGTTGTCACAAGTTACCAATGTCGATTTCGCCGGAGTCAGGGGCGATGTGACAAATAAGGTAAGCGATGCGATTTACAAATCCATCGGCGCGCAAGAAGAAGCCATTCGTGCCAATCCACAGGCGACAAATGATCCTCTGCTGATCGCGATCTTTGGATTGTCTTGAACACAGGCCCACAAGCTATCCACAGATTTATGTACAGATATTGGCGTCATGCTGTTTAATGGCCCGATGTTTGGCGTTAGGCAGAGCACCATAGATGACATCTCTAATTTGGAGCCGGCCATATGAAGTTTTTTGTAGATACCGCTGATACCGCTGAAATTGCTGATCTGGCAGCAACCGGAATGGTCGATGGGGTTACAACCAACCCGTCGCTGATCAAGAAGTCCGGTCGCGATATTATGGAGGTGACCAAGGAAATATGCGGCCTGACCGACGGTCCGGTTTCTGCCGAAGTGGTTGCGCTCGATCATGAGACGATGATGAAAGAGGCGGAGGTCCTGCGTAAAATTGCCGATAACATCGCGATCAAGGTTCCGCTTACAGTCGATGGCCTGAAAACCTGTAAAGCGCTCACCGATGACGGGACGATGGTCAATGTGACATTATGCTTCTCCGCCAATCAGGCGCTATTGGCTGCGAAAGCCGGAGCCAGCTTTATCTCTCCCTTTGTCGGACGCCATGATGACAATGGCATTGATGGTATGAAACTGATCGACGATATCCGTCTGATCTACGACAATTATGCTTTTGAGACGGAAATTCTCGTCGCCTCTATTCGCCACCCCGTCCATGTGCTGGAATCAGCGCGGATAGGTGCCGATGTTGCAACGATGCCGCCAAATGTAATCCGCGGATTGTTTAAACACGTGCTTACTGACAAGGGGATTGAAGGGTTCCTGAAGGATTGGGAAGCGACGGGTCAGCAAATTGGATAACCAGGCTTTCCGAAGTTGAACCCATACTGGCTCCAGATTTTCGGATCCCTCCTATAGACGTTCCTGAATTGGGTTCTGGATAAAAGGCGGGAGACTAAAAACCCTTTGGCGCCGGATCAATTACCGTAAAGCTTCCATTTCGCACTTCCTGTACTTCCAGGGCCCGTTCCGAAATGCCATTGGATCCAAAACGGAACACACCGTCAAGCCCAATGAAGCCGCCGGAATCTGTCAATTGCTTGATCGGAAAGGGGGTGCCCACTTTCCATCCCCGAGCCACTTTAACTGTCAACAATACGGAATCATAGCCAAGGCTGGATAGCCGGAACGGTGCACGGCCATAGCGGGTGCGGTATTTATTGGCATATTGTTTGTACAGACCATCCGAAACGCTGGCGAACCAGGCACCGCGCATCGGCCGTGAACCGGCCAGCTTGCTGCTGGTGTTCCACAAGTCAGTGCCCAGAATCTTGGCACTACCACTCGCGTTGTTGCGAATATAGGGCGCGGCTCTCATCGCCATATTCCCATTATCTGCCAATAATATCGCATCAAATGCGCCGTTCTGAGCGAGTTTTTTGGTCGCAGCTTCTACCGACTTGGAATCACGGTTATAGGTTTGGATGGATACCACGGTTCCGCCAACATCTTTCACCTTGCGCAGCAAAGTGGAAGATGCGCGTTGGCCGTAGACGCCATTGGGAACCAGTCCCGCAAACCGCGTCATACCTTTGGATTTGGCATAGTCGACGACACGGTTGATGGACTGTGACGGGATATGGCCCAGAATATAGACATTATTCCCGGCTACACCGGCATCGTTCGAGAAGCTCAGGATCGGGACACCGGCAGGCCGGGCGACATTGGCCGTGGCCACGACATTATCGCTGAGTAGCGGGCCGAGAATCAGTTTGTTGCCGTCGCGGATCGCATTTTGCGCCGCCGCAGTTGCCCCTTTGGCTGTGTCATAGCTGGTCATTCGAATATTTGAAGCTTTGGTGTCCAGCAGCGCCATGGTCGTCGCGTTGGCGATGGATTGACCAATACCTGCATTGTTACCGGAAAGGGGAACCAGCAAAGCAATCCGGTGATGTTTCTGATCATCCGGCAGTCCGCTGGTTACAGGTGGCGGAGTTGGGGCAGGGGTTGGCAGTGGTTCTGCGCCGCGGGGCACAACAGTTTCACAACCCGCGAGAAACACGACAGAGGCAATTCCGGTCCAGCGTAAAAACTTTCGCCGTCCTGTTTCATCTTGTCCTGTGTGCACCTTGTCTGCCATGACCTGCATATGTCCACTCCCTTGCATCCCGGTCTCTATATCGTCGCTACACCAATCGGCAACCTTGGAGATTTGTCCTCTCGCGCTGAACAGGTGCTGAAAGAGGCTGATTATATATTAGTCGAAGACACAAGAGTGACCGGTAAATTACTGAATCATATCGGTATAAAAGGAAGAATGCAGGTCTATAACGACCACAAGGGACAGATGGACCGGAATAAAATTTTGGAATCCATCAGATGTAAAATTGTCGCACTGGTCAGCGATGCAGGAACTCCGCTAATCTCCGACCCCGGTTACAAGCTGGTGAAAGAGGCTCGGGATCTGGATTTGCCGGTTACAACGATTCCAGGACCAAGCGCAGTTATTGCGGCTTTGACATTATCCGGATTGCCGAGTGATCGATTTCTATTTGAAGGTTTTTTGCCAACCAAAACCAGGGCTCGACAGAATATTCTTGTCGAGTTGCAAGCGGTCAACGCGACCTTGATCTTTTATGAAAACGGCTCGCGGTTGGGAAAGATGCTGGCCGATGCGCTGGATGTTCTGGGTGATCGGGAAGTGGCTGTGATCCGAGAGATAACAAAAAAGTTTGAGGAGACGGTGCTTGGAAATCTGTCAGATTTGGCAAAACGTTATGATGAAGAAAAGCCGAAAGGTGAGATCGTAGTTATTGTCGGGCCACCGGGAGAGAAGGAGCCGGCCGATACATCTACTATTGAAGAAGCGCTTAAAGAGGCTTTGACAAGATTGTCCGCTTCCAAAGCTGCGGGAGAAGTGGCGCAGCGATTTGGAACGGATCGCAAGGCGCTCTATGATTTGGCCAATCGCTGGAAATCGGAATTGTGACATCGCGTCCTTCCTTTCCGCCATTGATGGGCATCGGGATACACGGATAATCGCATATGAAGCGCGAGGCAGCAGAAAAAAGAGGGCGGCAGGCGGAAAAGACTGCGGCACGGTATTTGCGGTTGAAGGGCTGGCGGATATTGGCGGAACGTGTGCGGACACCGCGCGGAGAGGTGGATTTGATTGCCAGGCGGGCCGGGCTGGTGGCCTTTGTTGAAGTGAAGGCGCGGACACATGCGCGGGATTTAGAAATCGCGGTTGATGCAAAGCGATTAAAGCGTGTCGCCGCTGCAGCTGAAATCCTCTATCCCGAATATTGCACCAAAGGCGAAGACATGCGGATCGATGTAATTTTGGTTACACCGCGAAGATTGCCTATACATCTAACCAATGTCTGGCATGGATTTTAATGCTTTGTGAAATACCATTTTATTCAGTGAACCTAAAGATCCACCAATACCGGCGACCGCCGATGGCTGTTTCCAATATTTACTTGTTTTGACTAAACAAAAAGGCCCTTCGACAAGCTCAGAATGAATGGTTATGGATTGATCAAATTTTGGAAGAATCAAGAAAATGACCCTTAAAATTGCCGTACAAATGGATCCAATGGAAAGCGTGAAAATTGCGGGTGACAGCAGTTTCGCGTTGATGCTCGCTGCGCAAGAGCGCGGATACGAGTTATTCCATTATGATGTGAAAGACCTGACCTACACCGCCAGTGGCCGCCTGACCACACCCGCCCATCCGGTAACGGTTCAGAAAGTGCAGGGCGATCATTTCACATTTGGTGATGCGGTAAAGCTTGACCTTGGAAGTGATGTCGATGTGGTGCTGATGCGACAGGACCCGCCGTTTGATGTCGGTTACATCACAGCGTGCCACCTTCTCGAACGGATCAAGGACGAGACGCTTGTGGTCAATAATCCGGTATCTGTCCGTAACGCGCCGGAAAAGGTGATGGTGCTCGACTATGCCGAATTTATGCCGCCGACGCTGATCACCCGCGACATCGATGAAGTGCGCGCGTTTCAGGCGGAACATGGCAAAATTGTTATCAAACCGCTGCACGGAAATGGCGGTAAAGCGGTCTTCCTTATTCCTGAAGATGGCAGCAATTTGAGTGCTTTACTGGAGGTTTTTGATCAGACTTGGCCAGAGCCGCACATGGTACAGGCGTTCCTGCCAGAAGTGCATGAGGGCGATAAACGCATCGTGTTGGTCGACGGCGAAGTGGTCGGAGCAATCAACCGCTTACCTGCCAAAGGAGAATTCCGTACCAACCTGGCGCAAGGCGGCAATGCCCAGCAATCGGGATTGACGGATCGCGAAAAAGAAATTTGCGCGGCGATGGGCCCAGACTTGAAGCGCTTGGGTCTGGTTTTCGTCGGTATCGATGTAATCGGCGGCAAATGGCTGACAGAAATCAATGTGACATCGCCGACCGGGATCGTGTCGATCGGGGAATATGACGGAACCGATCCGGCGGGCATGATCTGGGATGCGATTGGGGCTAGGCTGAGCGCTTAACTCTCTGCATCCCGCATAGCATCGTTTCCATTAATAGCTAGGCCGCAAGCTCTACCCGGTTGCGTCCGGAGACTTTCGCTTGGTACATTGCTTTGTCAGCTTTTGCGATGCCAGCAGCCAGCGTATCCTGCGCGTTCCAGATAGCAACACCAAAGGAACCGCTGACGCTCAACCCCTCGGGCCACTCTGGATCAATATGGCTGGCAATCCGGGCGCGCAGTCGTTCCGAAACAGCAGCGGCCGCTTCAACCGGGCAACCGACCAGAGCAATGATAAATTCCTCACCGCCCCAACGGGCAGCCGCTTCGTCGCAACGGGCGGAAAAGTCGCTGGGGCGTGTGATGCTGTTGATAAGAGCGGCGGTCGACGTCAGTACCGCATCGCCGATATCATGACCGAAATTGTCGTTCACAGCCTTGAAATGATCCAGATCAATCAGAATGATGGAAATTTCTGCATCGGGCTGTTCCTGGCGGACTTCTTCCAATTTCCACTGGAAGGCGCGGCGGTTCAACAGACCGGTCAGGCTGTCATGTCGCGCCAGATAGTCCGATTGTTTCAGGGCCTCATCAAGATTGATGGCGAGCTGCTCTTTCTCCAATTCGCTTACTAAAGCGGCTTTGGCCTGTTTCGCCTGCAAATCGGTCATCCAAAGCAGGCTTGGTGGCAAGATCAAAGTCGCAATGACGGGAAGTGGGCCCAGAATGTCGTAAAAATAGATCGTCTGTGGGAAAAGCGTGGCAAAAAAGCCCGCAACCACAGCGATACTGAGCGCGCGAACCGATGCCGGCATCATTGCCGAAATTGTAATGACCACGATCAGCGTCAGGCACACAAAAAGCGGTCCAAGTCCTTGCCCCAAAACTGCAGCGACTGGCAGCATCATCAGGCCCCATACCGCCCCCGAAAGGCCTTCGGCACCGACACAGGCGACAAATAACAGGCGATCGGGCCGCTGTGCTTCTATTGCGCTGCGCAGTGCCCGGGTGATGGAGGCGATCACAAATTGCAGGATCGTTTGAGCTGTGATCAGGGCCCACATTAGCGTTTCTGTGCCAAGCCCGATGACCGCAAAACCCATGAGTGCTGCCGCCAGTAGCAAAGGAATCTGGCCGGTGACACCCATTGAAAGCACCCGCTGAAGCATGATGCTCTGGATCCTGCTCGGATCAATTTTGATGGAATCCAGCGGCTGTGTATTGTGCTGAAATTCTGCTGGCGCGATCATTTTCATTTAGGATTGGCTCTGATTTTCATTACCCGGGCATTCGGATTAACGGTATAAAGTCAGAAGATTTAAGGAAATAAGGTTAAGGTCTCGTTGCTCAGCCTTTTTCATCGGCCGTTGTTCGAGGATAGTGTTTTAATCGGCTCTTGGATGGGCATTTTGATAGACGTCCAGCAAATGCGCCGCGTCAACCGCCGTATAGACTTGCGTGCTGCTCAGGCTAGCATGGCCCAATAATTCCTGCAGGCTGCGCAAATCTGCACCACCAGCCAAAAGATGGGTGGCAAAACTGTGCCGCAATGCATGCGGTGTGGTCTTGTCAGAAATTCCCAGCTTAGTCCGCGCCTGCTGGACCACACGGCGGATCAAGTTGGGAGATAGCGGCCCGCCGCGTTTGCCGCGGAAAATTGCTTGTTCCGGCTCCATCACATGCGGACACAGATCGATATAATGTTCAATTGCCTGTCGTACTTCGGCGAGCAATGGCACGATCCGCGTTTTGTCCCGCTTTCCGGTCACCCGCAAAGTCTCGGACAGGGGCAGGGCGTCGCCGGAAAGATCCAAGGCTTCGCTAATCCTGAGGCCCGAACCGTATAGCAGCAACAATACCGCCCAATCACGTGCGCCAACCCAATCCTCGCTGGCGCTTTCCTGTGCGTCTTCCGCCAGTGCCAATATGTCATCTGGTGAGGCGGGGCGGGGCACGCCTTTCTTGACCTTCGGGCCCTTGATCTTGGGGATTTGCGCTTCGTCACCACCGACATGTCTCAGGAATGCGCGCAGTGCCGACAACTCGCGTGCTGCCGAGTTGTTGGTCAGGCCATCGGCACGCCGGAAGGCGAGATAGGACCGGATATCCCTCTGTTTAAGCGCCTGTATTTCGGCCGCGCCAACCGAACCGCCCAAATGGTCACTGAGAAATGCGCAAAACCGTTCTGCGGTTGTCACATAGGCGCGGACCGTATGTTGCGATCGTCTGCGCCCATCGCGGAGATAGCTGGAAAATTCGTTGATGATGGCTTGCGTGCTATCCATGGCGATGAATCTAGCAGCGATTGATGATCTCTACAAATTCTCTCCCGCAAAGGAAGAGGGCCCAGCGCCCTTAAACCCGAACCTCGCCCGCATTTATCTGTGCCACGCCATCTTTGGTCAAAGGCGCATAGGCCTCCGCACCCATCGCGCCGAAATATATCGGATCGTCCACTTTCCCGACATCAAAGCCTTCGTCGACCAGTTCGACTTTGCGATATTTAAAGGTTCCGGTGGTTTGTGCCTCTGGCTCTATGCGGATGAAAAGCGGCACAGCATAAGGCGGCAATTCTTTTGCTAGAAATGTGCGCAGGCCGGAAATGTCAAATTTATCCGTTACTGTTAGTGAAGCCATGCCGGCGCGGCCATCAGTGCCGGGGACTTCAACGCCATAGACATTGGCAGTTTTGATACCCGAATATTGCGACAGCGTTTCGGCGACTTCGTTGGTTGCGACATTTTCGCCTTTCCATCGGAAAGTATCGCCGATACGGTCTTTGAAATAAATATAACCAGCCCGGTCACGGCTCATCAAATCACCACTGCGGAACCAGGCATCGCCTTTTTCAAATACATCGCGCAGGATTTTCTTTTCGGTCGCTTCCTTGTCCTGATATCCGGAAAAATCGGATGGACCATCGGTATCAATCCGCCCGATTAGTTCGCCCGTCTCGTCCCAGTCCGCCGCGATGCAAAAGCCGTCGGCATCCCGGATTGGCTGTTCCTCGGCAACATCGAACTTCACGATTCGCACATCGCCAAACTGCTTTTCCAGATATTTGGGAATACGCCCCACTGCGCCAATTTTTCCATCGATATTCATCAGGAAAATATTGCCTTCAGTCGAACCATAGACTTCGAGTAATTTGTTCACCTGGAACCGGTCGACAAATTGTTGCCAAATATCCGATCGCAAACCGTTGCCGATGCCGACCCGGATTTTGTGGGCACGTTCCTTGGGATGTTCTGGCTGGTTGAGCAAATAGCGGCACAGCTCGCCAATATAAACAATCACGGTAGCACCATTGTCTGCCGCATCATCCCAATATTTCGATGCCGAGAATTTGCGCCGCAATATGACCGATGCCCCGCTGAGCAAGGCCCCACCAAGACCCAGAAATCCTCCGGTCACGTGATATAGTGGCAATGTGATATAAATTCGATCCTCGGGTGTCAGCGGACAACTGGGTATCGCGATCCGGAAGCTGCGCCGTGCTCTTGCGTGGGAAATTCGGGCAGCCTTGGGCAGACCGGTGGTTCCCGATGTATAGACATAAAGGAAAAGGTCTTTGCCGGTCAGGTGCGCACGATGGCTTTTGTCAGGGCGGGCCAAGGGTTGTTCGGCAAGTGCTGCGTTCAGGTTCTTTCCAACAGCGCCTTCCCAGTCCCAGAGTGCAGGAGAGCCGTCCAACCGTTCCATAATTGCATCAACTCTGGGCGCTAGATCCGCGTTCGTTATCACCGCTTTGGTCTCCACAATGTTAAGGCAGTGGGCGAGACCTGCTCCCTCAAGATTATTGTTGATCATCGCGGTGACGATTCCGATTTTGGATAGACCAAACCAGGCCGCAACAAAGTCCGGCTCGTTTTCCATAAACACGGCAACGCAGTCGCCAGCTTTGTAACCTTCACCCAGCGCCCAATGGGCAATGCGATTGGCGCGTTCTTCAAAGTCGGTATAGCTGGTCGTGTTGCCTTCAAAATGGAAGGCATCATTGCCGGGATATTGATCAACGGTTGCCTCAATATCATCGGTGATCAGCACGTGGGCTTCGGGATCGATTTCTTTCACTTGTGCCATCAACGCCTTCAGCGAACGTGTGAAATGAAATTCGCGCTTAATGACACTGATGAAACCCATAATCGCTCTCCGCTTTTTTTCTCGCCAATATCTGACAGGAAAGCCAATAGAATTCAACGGCCACTAAACGATAGAAAACACTTATGCGAGTACATCGCTAACCAAACGTGGCAAGATCGCATCCAGAAGAGGCATGCCTTTGTGCAAAATCAATAGCTGAGAGCCTGATTGCCGAACAAATCCCAGACTAGCCAATGACTCCAATTCGTGGCTGTCGATCAACTGATCTTGAGGCACGCCGGTTTTTGCTGCCAGATATGAAAGATCAATGCCCTCGACCAACCGAAGCCCCATTAACAAGGCTTCAGTTGCCTGCGTTTGGGGTGTCAGAGTCTGTTCGATTTTTAGTCCATGCTGATTGCGTTGCACCGCAGACAGATAGTTTTCAGGCTTCTTGTGTCGTTCGGTTGCCATTTTTAGCCGCCGTCCATGTGCACCCGGCCCGATGCCAGCATAATCTTCGTACCGCCAATAGGCCAGATTATGGCGGCTTTCCTGGCCGGGTTGGGCGTGATTACTGGTTTCATAGGCAGGCAGGCCAGCGGCGGTAGTCATATCCTGAGTGAGATCAAACAGATCGGAGGCATGATCATCATCCGCCGGGATCAGTTCACCCTTCCGAACCAAAGTTTCAAAGCGTGTTCCGGGTTCTATGGTTAGTTGGTATAGCGACAAGTGGTCGGTGCCAAATGCAAGGGCTCGTGCCAGCTCTGATTGCCAATCTGCAATGGATTGGCCGGGTCGTGCATAAATCAGGTCGAAGCTCACACGCTCAAAATTTTGTTGCGCGATTTGGAGTGCGGCAAGGCCTTCCGGCACATCATGGGCGCGGCCAAGAAACTCCAGAGTCTGATCATCAAGTGATTGTAAACCCAGGGAAACCCGGTTTACACCTGCATGTGCCAGATCGGTAAACCGGGCCGCTTCCACCGACGATGGGTTTGCCTCCAGAGTAATTTCACAGCCATCAATCAATCCCCACAGCTTATCGGCCTCAGCAATCAGGTCTGCGACGAGCCGAGGCGGCATCAGCGATGGAGTGCCACCCCCGAAAAAAACCGAGCTTATCTGCGGCTCAGGGTTAACTTTATGTTCATGCTTCATGTCGAGAAAAAGCGCTTCTCGCCATGTCTCCAAATCTATCTGATCGCGGACATGGCTGTTAAAATCGCAATAGGGACATTTGGCAATGCAAAACGGCCAATGGATATAGAGCGCAAGCGCAGTCCCTGTTTTCGGCGGTATTGGGTTTTTGGAGGATGAAGCATGGGACATCAGCGTAGCACTAGATTTGGCACCACTGTCATGCAAGCGGCAATGCTGGTAGCGCTTGCTGGTTGCGGCGGACAGGGCGCGACCGCCGATCCCGCTCCGCCTCCCGTTACTTTGCCTGGTTCTCCTCCGGCAACAACACCGCCTGGACCGACGCCGGCACCGCCTCCAACGACACCCGCGCCGACGCCGCCGCCAGCACCAACTCCGCCACCGACACCAACACCACCGCCTGGCGGTACTACAATGTTGGAGGTCATGTTAGCCGCCCATAATGAAGCCCGTGCCGAAGTGGGTGTTGGTCCAGTTGAACTGGATCCCGCGCTCAATGCAGCCGCGCTGGCCTATGCCGAGGAACTTATCGCCAATGGCCGGTTTGAACATAGCCCCGGACCATCGCGACCCAATCAGGGAGAGAATCTATGGGCCGGAACCGCCAGCGCCTTTACTTTTCGCGAGATGGTCGACGGCTGGATTGACGAAAAACAGTTTTTTACCAACGGTGTCTTTCCCGATGTGAGTACCACGGGTCGTTGGCAAGATGTCGGGCATTATACCCAGATAATCTGGCGCAATACGACCAGGATCGGTTGCGGGATTGCAAGCAATGCCCAGCGCGATGTGCTGGTATGTCGCTATAGTCCGCCCGGTAACTTTGTTGGCCAGCGCACTTTCTAAGCTCGCTGTCATCGCATTAGGTCCCGGCCTTAGCCATGGTGAAAATCAGAAGCAGGCTGCAACCAGTTTTTCAAACGCATCCGCCCGGTGGCTCATCGCATGCTTCTGTTCCGGGTCCAGTTCAGCAAATGTCTGCTCAAACCCGACAGGTTGGAACACAGGATCATAGCCGAAACCCATTGTTCCGCGCGGTGGCCAGACCAACTGACCATTGACGCGACCTTCGAAGACTTCAGAATGGCCGTCGGGCCAGGCGAGGGCCAGCGTGGCAATGAAATAAGCGCTTCGGTCTACATCGGGGCCTTGCTCGGCGAGTTTTCCTTCAACTTTCCCCATAGCCATATACCAGTCGCGGCCTTTATCGCCTTCGAACCATTGCCGCTCAGCCCAATCAGCTGTGTAGACACCCGGACGACCGTCCAGTGCTGCTACGCAAAGCCCGCTATCGTCAGCGAGAGCAACACAATCGGCGCCCTCGGCACTGGCGCGTGCTTTTAGAAGTGCATTTTCGGCGAAGCTAGTTCCGGTTTCTTCCGGTTCGGGCAGGTTGAGATCACCCGCGGAAACCGGTTCAATACCAAAGGGTTCCAGCAACGCGCGAATTTCCCGCACCTTGCCCTGATTGTGACTGGCGATGATCAGTTTGCCCGGGGTTAGTTTGCGGTGGGTCATGTCTACCTCATTCGTCATTCCGACCTTGTTTCAGAATCACCAATCGCAGTGTGCAATCTATGGAGATCCTGAAACAAGTTCAGAATGACGATTAGCGCTAAATTCAGGAAACAGCTTTATCCTGCTCCTCAAAGATCCGGTCACAGCCCATACGAGCCAGCCGCATCAACCGCATCAGGCCTTCGTCATCAAAGGTTTCGCCTTCCGCTGTGGCCTGCGCTTCTGCAATATTGCCGTCACCGGTCAATACAAAGTTCGCGTCTGCACCTGCGTTCGAATCTTCGTCATAATCAAGATCAAGTACAGGCGTGCCGTTGTAGATGCCGCAGCTGATTGCCGCAATTTTCTGTTCGATCGGATCCTCGGTAATCAGTTTTTGCGCCATCAAGTCATTGATTGCCAGACGCAGTGCAACCCATGCACCGCTGATCGAGGCTGTGCGTGTACCGCCATCGGCCTGTATCACGTCGCAATCGAGCGTGATCTGCCGTTCGCCGAGTTTTTTCATATCGACGACAGCGCGTAAAGAGCGTCCGATAAGGCGCTGAATTTCCTGTGTTCTTCCAGACTGCTTGCCGCGCGCTGCTTCGCGTGATCCGCGGGTATGGGTGGCGCGGGGAAGCATGGAATATTCGCCGGTGACCCAGCCTTCACCCTTGCCGCGCAGCCACGGCGGGATGCGTTCTTCGACGCTGGCGGTGCACAACACACGTGTGTCTCCGAATGAGATCAGGCACGATCCTTCGGCATGTTTTGTAAATCCGGTTTCAATAGTGATTGCGCGCATCTCGTCTGGCGCGCGTCCTGAAGGACGGGTCATAGTGATTCTCCTGTGGCTTTCCGAGGGTTGAATAGCTAGATTGGTTCCATGTGCCAACAAGAGGTTTTTAGTTTTCAGATTCTGTTTCGGAATCTACTTTGGCTAGTTGCTGGTGTCATCGTTTTGGTATCGTGCAAGGAACAGGTCACCGACGACCACACACAATCTGTATTGGAGAATCATCAAAATCCTGCGATTGAGGATGTTAGCATCCTTTTTCTTGGCGGCTCATGGCAAGACGGATTTTGCCCACAAGATTTGAACATTACCATTAGAACAGATGGCACCGGGATTTGGGAAGTGCGCCAGGCCGAATGGCAGGCAATCGGTATTGGGGAATCGAGTTGCAGTCGAGCTGCGGAACGGTCCATAAAAAGTGGCATGTTGAGCCTTCGAATGGTTCAGCACACAAGATTTCTGAACACCATCGCTCGGTTAAAACCTGACGCGCAATACAAACATATAGGCGACAAAACACCGGATGAAATTGACGGTTGCCGAAATAACGCAAAAGAATCCAAGAAAGATTTAATATTAGTAACCCCCGATCCCAATAAGCCGCCGAAGGCACAGAGATCAATTTTACTTGATTGGATAAATCCAAAGAGAGAGTCTGTAAGTTTTTCGCTTGCTGAATCTTGCGATGAATCAGGTGTTCAGGCCAAATGGGGCAAACTTATGTTGATTGAACAGTCCCTGCCGATTGCCAATATTCTGGATGAAATCAATTGGCGATGGCCGACGATAGAAGATAACTAAATGACCAACACGCCCATCACCGAAATGAACGATCGTGCGCAGGACATTTTCCGTGTGGTGGTGGAAGCTTATCTGGATTCCGGCATCCCCGTCGGATCCCGTACCATTTCCAAAATCTCACAACTTGAACTCTCCCCCGCCTCGATCCGCAATGTTATGCAGGATCTGGAGGAGCTGGGCCTGCTCGCCGCGCCCCATACCAGTGCGGGGCGGATGCCGACAGAGCTGGGGCTGCGTCTGTTTGTCGACGGCATGATGCAGGCGGCAGAGCCCTCGCAACAAGAACGCGATGCGATTGAACGCCAGATTACCGAGCAAGGCCCCGTCGAGGATGCCCTGCGCGCGACGACATCGGTATTGTCGGGACTATCGTCCTGCGCGGGCCTCGTCATGGTTCCGAAGCGCGAGCCTCTCCTCAAACAATTCAGCTTTGTGAAACTGTCCGAGGTGCAGGGTTTGGCAATCCTAGTTTCGCAGGACGGCAGCGTCGAAAACCGCGTGCTTGAGCTTCCGCCGGGTATTTCGGAATCTGCGCTTGTCGAAGCAGGTAATTTTCTCACCGCGCGCTATGGCGGGCAAACACTGTCGCAGGCACTGGCCGTGCTCGACCGGGAGATTAGTGCAGGAGAGCTTGCGATCGATAAAGCCTCTGAAGAATTGGTCAAAATCGGTCTCATTACTTGGTCACGCGATTCTGCCGACCGACCGGTTCTGATTGTACGCGGGCAGGCACAGTTGCTGGAAGAGAGCAATCTGGGTGATCTGGAGCGCGTGCGACAATTGCTCGACGAACTGGAAGGCAAGCAGGAGATCGCGCGCTTGCTTGACAGTGCCCGCGATGCCGATGCCGCGAAAATTTTCATAGGCGCGGAGAATAAATTATTCTCGCTTTCCGGCTCATCTGTGATAGCGGCGCCCTATAAAGATGGAGATGGCCAAGTGGTCGGAGTCGTCGGTGTAATTGGGCCCACAAGGTTGAACTATGCCCGCGTCGTACCCATGGTAGATTTCACAGCGCAAACGCTATCTAGATTATTGAAATGAGTGACATAGAATGAGTGATACGAAACCGGAAGCAAATGAAGAAGTCAAAGCCGACCCGGCCGTGGAAGCCGAGCTGGAAGGCGTGCCCGAAAACATGAAAGAAGGCGGTGAGGGTGAAATGCCGGCCGAAGAGAATGCCGACAACCGGATCGAGAATCTGGAAACGCAACTGGCCGAGGCACAGCAAGCGGTGCTCTATGCGCAAGCCGAAACACAAAATGTCCGTCGCCGACTGGAAAAAGATGCACAGGATGCGCGCGCCTATGCCGCTACTGGCTTTGCCCGTGATATGCTCAGCGTAATGGACAATATGCAACGCGCGCTCGAGGCCATTCCCGAAGAAGTGAAAAACGAGGAAAAATGGGGCGGCCTGATCGGCGGTATCGAAGCCACGGCCCGTGAGCTCGAAACCGTGTTTGAGAAAAACGGCGTTAAGCGCGTTGCAGCAATGGGATTACCGCTCGACCCCAATCATCATCAGGCAATGGTCGAAGTGCCGACAGCCGATGAAGAACCCGGCACGATTGTTCAGGAAATGCAGGCTGGATATGTAATCAAGGACCGGCTGTTGCGGCCGGCATTTGTGGGCGTTGCGAAAAAGCCGGATTAGCGTTCTGGTTCGTGCTGACTATGCAATCCCATCAATAGCTATCTGTTATAGCTCTAGTAAAAAACGCTCTTTCTTCGTTGGCGGCGTGCGCGCTATAGATTGCCAATAGTGGGAGGAAGTGATGCGGCACAAAATGGGGATAGCATATCTGCAATCATTCATTCTGTTCTCGGCACTGATCCTAGCGCCGCCGTTTTCGGTGGAAGCCGCCGACGCACGATCATCCGCCGCCAATTCTCCACAAAAACTTGTCAGTTTGCAGGGACGACTGACCATTGATGATCCTTCGGTATCTCTGGCTTCGATACTTCTTAGAATAAACGGAACGGACGTAGCCGTCGCTGCAGACGGCAGATTCAACGGAACAGTTCCGGAATCAGATATTTATCAGCTTCGCGTATCCGGTGAGAAACTATTCGCAAGCATCCAGACATTTGCGCATGCGGAATTGAAGAATATTGGGGCCTCCGGGCTTGCCGTGCCGTCGATTTCTCTGGTCAGCAAACGCCGGGGCAGGGTGGAACTGGTTTTTGGTGGCGATGTGATGATGGGTCGACGCTATGAACAGCCCAAATGGGATGAACCCACGCTGATTCATCCGCAAACGATTTTATCAGACATGACCCGACTGACGACAGCGATGAAGCCCTATTTTGAAACGTCCGATTTTGCATCGGTCAACTTGGAAACCGTTTTGGCTACGAGTGACCCGGGCGAATATGCGCCCAAATCCATTGTATTCTATACGCACTCCAATGCAGCGCGCGCATTGAAATCCATGGGTGTCGATTATGTCACATTTGGCAACAACCATATTTACGACTATCTGGACAGCGGTGTTCGTACAACTGTCGATGCGGTTGACGCGGCTGGTCTCGCCTATTCTGGTGGCGGGCTGAACCAGTCGGAGGCTCTGGCTCCCCATCACAGTCACATCAACGGACAGGATTATGCCTTTATCGGATTTGTGGGCTGGAAGGGTAGAGTAAATCCGGATCAGGTGGCCGGAGAAGACAAAGGCGGAGCCGCCTATGGTAGTCAGGAAAACATCGAAAAGGCAATACAACAGACCAATGATGGAAACCGGGTTGTTGTCGCGCAATATCATGGCAGCCGCGAATATAGCGGAGGGCCGACTGCAATCACCGAACGACGATTGAAAGCCGCTATTGATAGCGGGGCGGACCTGGTGGTTGGCCATCATCCACACGTTTCGCAGGGTCTGGAGTTATATAATGGGAAGCTGATCGCGTGGTCGCTTGGGAATTTCATATTTGACCAGTTCTTCTATGAAACGCACGGAACCTTTGTTTTAAAAGTGTGGATGGATGGTGATGAGTTTTACCGGGCAGAGGTTATCCCGATCCACATCCGCAATTATCGACCGCTGCCGGCGATAGGGCAGGTTCGTGAATATGTTCTAAAACGATTAACCAGGTTATCGGCAGACCGCGGAACTACCATATCTCGTTCAGGCGGCCACGGGGTGATTGAACGGGCAAATATTGATCGATCAAATGCGCTCGCACCTTCGGATATGAAACAATCCGTGTCAGGAAATCGCAACGGTCATGATCTTTTCTATCGGGGCGACTTTGAAAGCTATGCGCTGGATCAAAAGCGCGACCGCAGCTGGCAAGTTAAAAATGCCACGCTAACCTGGGTCAAAAAACCGCATTCAGGTCGCTATGCCCTTTCTTTAACCCCATCCGGTTCTGATGATAGCATGCAATTGGGGTTCAAGACGTTTTTTCGGGTCCTCAAGGAAGACGATATGCGCTTCGAGGGCTGGTTCAACCCGGATGAAGATATGACGGTTACTGCATTTGCACAATATCGACCCAGAGGCATGAACCGTGACAAGGCTCTTGCGGAAGCATCTCTAATATCAATCGGAACGGCAAAGTTGAAAGCCGGTGATTGGCAGAAAACCCAGTTTGATTTCAAAAACCGCCGGACTGCACCAGACAAACCACCGCTGCCGGTTCGGGTGTTGTTGGAATTTGAACGGTCGGATGGTGGCAACGCAAGTGGTCTTCTAATTGATGACGTGAAACTGCTGGAACTGGACAGGATGGAAAAGTCGGGTTCACTGTCGCACTGATCCCATATTGGTCGATTGTTTCACGCCATAGCCCTATGCATGGCTGCCACTAGCCCACATATCCATATGAAATTCCCCTCGATGATCGGGAATATCACCTCCTGCTTCGGTTGCCGACTAGCAATAACGGAGATTTTCTGTGATAACTCACGAAAAATAGGGGGGAACCATGCGGTCAATTTCATATTTGCTCATGCTCTTTTCGCTTTGTTTAACCGCGTTTGGCGCGGCTCAGGCATCGCAAGCCGATATTCAGAAATTTGTGGCGGCAGAGGCGGCAGCGGCCGGAGTACCAGGCGTTTCCTATGCCTGGATCGAGGGTGATAAAACGACTTTTGGCCATTATGGCGTTACCGCAAAAACCGACGGCAAGCCGGTTTCTGAGAGCACGGCCTTTGTTGTTGGCTCGATCTCCAAATCCTTTACCGCTGTTGCCATTATGCAATTGAAAGAACGAGGGTTGCTAAATCTCGATGATGCAGTTTCGCTGCATTTGCCCGAATTTGACGACACTTCAGCCGGTGCAATCACTATCCGCCAGTTATTGAGCCACACGTCAGGATATTCGACGCTTCAAGGCAATGGCAATCAAACCGATTTTACCATCGACATAAATGCACTGGAGCGACGCGTCGCCGCCTTAAGATATGTTGGGCCAATTGATGCTCCGGGAGAAGGCTGGTCCTACTCCAATGTGAATTACCAGCTATTGAGCCGCATTGTGGAGGTCATTGTGGATCAGGAATTCGGAGAGTATGTTGAATCCGCCATTATGAAACCACTGGGCATGTGGGACTCGCGTATGATCGATTGGGAAACAGGAAATGACGATGCAGCTGGCCATCGACCCTGGTTCTGGACAAAGATGCAATATGACGGACGCGGCGCTGGCCGGGGTTCACTGGGGCAGGGCGGTGTAATGTCCAGCGCGCGGGATATGGCAAAATATCTGACGATGATGATGAATGGTCAGGATGATATTCTGACGGCCATATCAAAGAAGGAGATGATGCAAGCGGCCAGCGCAGTATCACCCGACTATGGTTTGGGTTGGTTTCTTGCACCGGACCAAGGACTGGTATTTCATAGCGGCGCCAACCCAGGATTTGAAGCTCTGGCAACAATGCGTCCCAATGCCAAAAAAGCGTTTGTTATTCTAACCAACGGTGGTTCGGGATTTGGTTTTGGAGCCACCGAATATTTGCGCTTTGGCGCCACGACAATTGCGCTGGACGAGGCAGAAGAAACACCGCCTGATTTCACATTGAAGGGTGTTTTTCTGTTTCTATGCGCATTGCCGCTGTTGTTTTTGTTTTCTGCTTTGCGATTTTGGAAAAAACGGAAACCGATTTCTATGAAAGGGCGGTTGGGTAGATTTTTCTACATCTGGGCGCCGCTGATACTGGCAACTATATTGTCTTATGTCCTGTTGATCTTGATACCCTCGTCTTTTGGAGTGGATCTAAAGACCGCCACTCTGTTTCAGCCAGATACCGGATTATTGCTCGTAATATCATCGATCGCGGTTCTGATTTGGGCGATTGTACGCGGAGTGGTTGCCCGTAAATCGCTGGTGTGAAGGAAGATGTTCTTTCTTCAAACTAGCGACATATACATGGCCGCCGCTAACCCAAATCCGCGAGGATCACCGAGTAACCCAGTTTCCATCTTGTTCATCACATAGGAAAAACACAGTTTGGCATCTTGATCAATAATGACCGATGATCCGCCATAACCACCCCAGAAGCAGATGTTTTTGTTCGGCCCCAATGGGACGAGATCACTGTTCAAGCCATAGCCCATGCCGAAGACCAGAGGCACGCCCAACACCAGATCTAGTCCTTCGGATTGCTTTTCGAATATCCGTTTTGTGCCAGCTTCGGACATAATCGTTTTACCAAAAGCTTGGCCGCCATTGGCCATGGCGGTTTGCGCCCTGACAATTGCGCGAGCATTGGCCTGACCATTGGCGGCAGGGATTTCTGCGGCGCGCCATTCGCGCTTTCTTGGAAAAGTCGCGTCGACTGGGGGGTTGGCAAAGGTGCGACCTGCTATTGAAGTTGGATCAGGTGCCGGTCCAGCTTGAGGAGGAATGAGATTGCAAATTCTTTCGTCCAACGCTGCGTCTGCGCCGATATGAAAATCAGCACCTGTTGGTTCCGCAATCTCCTTCCTGAAGAAATTGCCAATCGTCTGCCCAGTCACTCGGCGAACCACTTCACCGATCAAGTGGCCCTGGGTGAGGGCGTGATAGCCGGATTGTGTGCCGGGTTCCCACCAGGGTGCTTGCCGGGCAAGTGCCGAAGTCATCCATTCCCAATCGTAGAGCGCGTCGCCCTCGATCTTCTCATCCATGCCCGACAACCCCGCATTGTGGCTCAGAAAGTGACGAACCTCGACCGCTTCCTTGCCATTGTTCGCAAATTCGGGCCAGTATCTGGCGACGGGGGCATGGAGGTCGACTTCGCCGCGATCCGCTAGCAGGAGCAAAGACATGGCTGCCATGGTTTTGGTACTCGACCAGACATTGACCAGCGTGTCTTCCTGCCACTCGGTTGTTTTTTCATCATCCAGATGACCGCCCCATAGATCCACTACGAACTCTCCGTTCATTGTGATCGCCACCGAGGCACCAACATCGCCATGCTCACGAAAATTAGTTTCAAAGGCCGTCTTGACTGGCTGAAAGCGCGGGTCGCAATGCCCGTGAATTGGCGTGTTCATCTATTTCTCCATTTCAAATTGTGTGTTGTGGTTCGGCCTATCGGGTTAATGCGTTGAACCAGATTGGTGAAGACCAGGCCATTTCGGTATTGGTCGCACTCACGTTTTCGGGGGGCGTCTTGCCAAGTCTCAAACTGTCATAAGTTGACCAGCGGCAGGTCGGATTTTGAATGACCCTGACGTAGTAAAAAGCATTTTGATCGGCGCGAAAATTCTCGTCACGCCAAAAGGTTTTGAGTTCGGGTGCGCCGCGATTTTCATCGACTGCACAGCTATTCAAATTCACCTTGGCGCTGGTCGCCGGGCACCGGCCCGTTGCCCGGTCAATGGTTCGGTTCTCGCTGCAGACAATGTCACGTACTTCCTCTTTTGTTTCGCCATTCTCGGTCCAGCCTTTGACGATTTGCACGCGGTCCAGCGGGGCACTCAATGGATCGCGCATGGCCCAGATGAAAAATGTGGGCGTTTTGTCAGCGATTGCGGAAACGTTACCGCCCATCGGTACGCCATTGGCATAGGCAGTTTTCAGGGCATCCCGGGCGTCTGTGATTGTATCGCTATAGTCAAATCCGCCAAAGAACCGCAATTTGATCCGTGTTCCGCTGGTGGCATAGACTTCTTTGCGCTGCATCGCAGCGAACAGCGCCTCTCTGGTATTTTCCTCGGCCCAGACCGCAGCAAGCCCTCCCGGTGTACGGAAAAGATTGCTATAGTCACCATTGCGGCCTGGTGCGAGCCGTGCCTTTGCCGATGCACTCAACATTCCTGCAAATCCGCGAAAATCCCATGCTTCGGTATCACCAGGGTTGCTGAGGTGCGTATCGGTGGACCCGATCATGCCAAAGCGAAATGGATTTACGCCCAGTTTCTGATCGAGAAGCAGCCCTTTCTTGAGCCCATCTCTCGCCATCGATGTGGGGTGGATGCAGCCGGTTTCCTGGCCCGCTTCGCAGCGCGGGAGATATTGTTCGAAGCCGCACTCCTCATCGGATGTACCGAAACCGATGCTGCATTCCGAATTGCCCTTGATCTGATACATCTCAACCAGCGGTTCGAACCGTGCCCGTGTTTGCCAGTCTTCGGTCGTATAGGCATCACCGTCAATCGTGTGACTGGCAAAAGCGAGGCCCCATGTCCTGTTCGGATTATGCGGGATGGTCAGGAATGCGCATGGATCTTTACAATCCCGAATGAGTCCCGCCCACAAATCAATTTCACTTTGTGCTTCGGCGGACGAGATTGCGTGACCGGGGACGGTGCTGCCACGAAAAATCACATTGCGATGAAGCTTTCCGCGATCAGGAAGCACGGGTGAATATTCATAGGCGGCAAAAGTGGTGAACGTGCCCGGCTCATTATGTTTGTCGGCGGTCGCTACAATCTTCTTCCAGGTAGAATCAGCAAATTTTCGCATCTTCGCCGCGTCACCGCTAATATCGTCGAAACTGGCTACCGGTCGCTGTTCGCCGCGTTTCCGGAGTTCCATGAACAGACTATAATCCGGTGTTTCTCGTTGCTCGCAAAACTTCTCGGCTTCGTCAGATTTTCCATCGTCTGCGCATAGTTCAAACAGCCCGAAACCCTCAGCATGATCGGTCACCGCCGCAAAATCCAGAGGAACGGTGAGCTGCATGATTTCGCCGGCCGGATTGTTCAACGTCTCGCCTTTGGCAAAGCGGTAACTCTGGTCCAGGGTGAGCCGATTGCCGAAGATATAGGAATCAAAGGACTGATCCGAATGGACGTGCAGATCCCCGAAATAGGCGTTTCTCAGCGGATTGGCGGCTTGTGCTGTGGCTGTTTGCTGATCAGGGATTGAAAATGCAGTCTCATCCTGTGCCTGGACATCGGCTTTCATTGCCGCAATGTCTTCAGCTGTGAGGAGCGGGGCAGAGAGGGTTTGCTGAATATAGAAAAACGCTGCCGCCCCGATGGCAATTACCCCGAGTCCAATCCAGTAGATTTTCCGCATATTATTTCCTCGCCAAGGTGACTCTGAAAGAATTTAGGCAAAAATTCCAGAGCCTTGTCAAAAACTAATCGGCTGGCTATTGCATTTTCAATATAAAGATATATCTTAAACATTACTTAGAAATGAAAAGAGGATATTTCCCCCATGAGACATAAAATGAAATTTGGTCCTGACGGACGCCGTGGTAGAGGTCGAAACAACATGACCGGAAAAAAATTTGCCAGAGCCTTTGCACAAGCCGCCTTTGAAGGGGCTGTCCATAAACGCCGCACTAGGATGTTCCGACGCGGAGAGTTAAAGTTGATTGCGCTCCACCTCATCGCAGAAGAGCCGCGGCATGGCTACGATCTGATCAAAAGGATCGAAGAACTGACCAATGGCCACTATGCGCCCAGCCCCGGCATTGTATATCCGGCGTTGACGCTGATGACCGAGATGGATTTGATAGAAGAGAAAACCGGTAAAGACGGGAAGAAGATCTATTCAATCACCGAAGATGGTAAGGCCAAACTCGCTGAAGAAGAAAAGCATATTGCCGAGATATTGGAGCGCCTTGATGGTGTTTCCAAAAAGGGTGAGGCATCCGATGGTGCATCAATCCGTAGAGCAGTGCACAATCTGAAATCAACGATCCGAATCCGCCTTGCCGATGAAGAGAAAGATTCGGATAAAATACTGGATGTCGCGGCAATTATTGATGAAGCGGCTGGTAAGATTGAGCGTCTGAAATAGGCCAGTTTAATCTGCCTCAAACACAAATTTAATATCGGGATCGTTCATCACATCCTGTGCCAGTGAAAACGGGACATGGGTGGAGATGACTTCCCGATGTTGAATTTTACTGTGGCAGACGCAATCCGGAACTTTATCAATTTCGTTTCGAGTATGAACCCCGCTGATGTCGAATGTAATGCCTTTCATGGTCAGCGGGGCAAGCGGAATATTGTCTAAAGATCTGCCCCCAGCGGATACACTGATGCAAAGCCCACAGCTGCGGTTGCTAAGCAAAAACACCAACTTGCCGTTTTGAAAGATCAATCGGCGAATTGAGGCTACCCCCAATGACAAAGAAATTGAACTGTTCGCCGACTAACTTGAGAAAATTACTGACAATTTTCGCTAGCTTCAATTTTCCAGGATTAATGCCATTTGGAGATTGCACCGCGCATAAGGTGTGGGCCAAAGATCGTTCTCGGACAATTTCCGAAACCCGCACTTTTCATAGAGTATTGTGGCAGCTTTGAGATCGCTGTTGGTTTCCAGCCAAATGGCATCCGCGCCCATTGATTTTGCTTCGGCAATCAGCGCTTCAAGAACTGTGCGCCCGATTCCGCGACCGCGCAGATCCTTTCGGGCAGCCATTTTAACGATCTCCAACCAATGGTGATCATCATTGGGTTCGTGATGAGGTGGCAGAATGGCTCCGGTCCCGACAACTTGATCATCCAATTCCGCAACGACAATTCGACCGCCTTTCGCAAGGATCATGCTTTCCAGGTTTTCCAACTGGTCGCGGTCGCTATTCTCTACGGAGAAAGACTCCTCAATCCAAGCCAGATTGAGATCAATGAATGATTGTCGATCACCGGGGTGATAAAGACGGGTTGTAAGGTCCATTTGTCATCAACATAGTCAAAAGCACTGAAACAGGTCAATTCGCAAATTCCCATGCCTATCCCATGAACATGTGATGTGCGGTGCCGGTAAGTGATGATAGTCCCAAAAACTAGATGAAACTAAATTGAGGTCGCGCACTCGAAGGGGTTTTTCAATGAAGACGTGGATGAAAGTGGTTCTGGGTATTTTTGCCGGAATTGCAGTGTTGATAGGGTTCATATTCTGGCTGACCGGAGATGTGACGAAAGCTGGAGATGATTTTTTTGCCGCGGTTCAAGATGAGGACATTGATGCTGCTTACGAGCTGCTGTCTGATGATTTCAAGGCGGGTACGACCAAGGAAGAACTGAGATCTTACTTGTCCGACAATGCGCTTGATAAAGTGGCCGAAGTTAGTTGGGGTGGCCGCATGATTGAAGGTAATCTGGGTACGCTGGACGGAACCATAGAGACCGAAACCGGTGGGGCTATTCCGCTGACGCTGAAGCTGGTGAACGGCCAAAGTGGTTGGAAAATACTGTCAATTCGCAAGGAATCTGCTGGCTTTGGTTCGGGAAGTTCTGAAACCCCGTTGCCATCGGAAAAAAGCCAATCCGAATTGGTTTCGGGATCGGTAGTCCAATATGCGCAATCTCTTGCCGACAAGAACATGACGAAGTTTTACAATCATATATCCGCGACTTGGCAACGGCAAACATCTGTTGAAGAATTGGGGCAGATTTTTGGTTCCCAGTATCAATTTGCATCAGGTTGGGACAACCTCACAAAACTTAAACCGGTTTTGGATGATGCCTATGTCGAGGAAGGTACAGAGGCAGTGTTTATCAGGGCTCATTATCCTGTAAAACCTCATGCCGTCCATTTGAAACAGAAATATGTCTATGAGGGGACCGGTTGGAAGTTGCTGGGTTTTGTGACTCAGATTGGTTCACCGCCAGAAGGCTAGTTCATGGCTCAAAATATCGCGAACAGCGCCACTGCCATTATCGTTCCGATCACTGGAACAACCACGGTCAGCGCGCCTACAGCTCCATAAGCATCCTTGTGCGTTTCGCCGCAGACCGCGCGGATGGTGGTTACGACATAGCCATTATGCGGCAAGCTATCGAGCGCGCCGGAGGAGATGGCGACGACGCGATGAAGCTCATCCGGCTGCGCACCGACATCCATGTAATGGGGTGCGATTAATGGCAGGGCAATGGATTGTCCGCCGCTGGCAGAACCGGTTAGGCCGGCTATCACTGTGACTGCGATGGCTGCACCAATGAGCGGGCTTCCAGGAATATTTTGCACCATGATCAGGGCTTCCTGAAAGGCAGGAGAGAGTTTTGCGACCGAACCAAAACCGACAACCGCACAGGTGTTGGTGATAGCAACGACCGCAGACGATGCTCCGCGGGAAAAGGCTTCGGGCATGGCTTTGAGCTTTTGATAACCGACAGCCAGGGCGACCACGGCACCGGTCCCCAATGCAGCGACCAACGCCCATTTATCCAAAGAGGTATCGGGCAAGATTGCTGACAACGGCCCCATGTCTTGCGGATACTGGAAGATTAGGAATATTCCGAGAACTGCCACAAGCGGCAAAATACAAAGCAGGGGAGCAGGCAGGGTACCAAAGTCTGTATTGTGATCATCTGTCTCACGGCCAACAAAATGCTCGCCGTTCGCCACTGCCTTTTTCACCATCCGGTTGAGCCAGTAATGGCCAGCAACGGCCATAAACACAGCCACAACAATACTGACTTCCCAACCGGCATAGGCCGTTGTTCCCAAATGCTCCATCGGGATTAGATTCTGGATTTCCGGAGAACCGGCACTTGTCATGGTAAATGTTACAGAACCGAATGCCAAAGCTCCGGGAATGAATCTTCGCGGCAAATCTGCCTCGCGAAACAAATGGACCGCCAGCGAATAAACGCTGAAAGAAACGATGAATACGCTCACACCGCCATAGGTCAGCACCGCACATGCGGCGACAACCGCGAGCACCGCGTGCTTTATCCCGATCTTCTCGATAATCCAGTGGGCTACACTCGCCGCGGCACCCGAAGCGCCCATAATCTCGCCAAATATCGCGCCGAGCAGGAACATGAAGAACCAGCTTTTAAAGAAACCGACAAAGCCGTCCATATAGGCGGTGGCAAAGTCGGGAGCACCCTCGACGGCCAATGGGGGCAACCAGGCAATACCGCTGGTCATCGCAACAATTGCGGCTGCAACCGGTCCGGCTATCAGGATATTCACGCCGCGGACGGTCATATATATGAGCAGTGCCAGGCCGCCGATAAGTCCAATTGCAGATAACATTGATTCCCCCCAATTAAGCCAATGTCTTTGGCAGACGAAGCAAAGCCCGGGCAAGCATCAATTTAGTTAGAGTTTATATGGCCAGCGGTTTCGCTTTGTACTAACGAACGTCGATGACCAGTATCAGCCTTGATCAGCAATCGCGCGGACTGTGGCAGCATGAACTGCGCACATCGCTGGCACTCGCCTGGCCGTTGATACTCACAAATCTAACAATGGCACTGATCGGGGCAACCGATGTGTTGATGCTGGGTTGGTTGGGAGCGGAGCAACTTGCCGGTGCGTCTCTTGGTCACAATCTATCCATGATCGCCGGTATATTCTGTATGGGATTGGTCACGGCGACGTCTCCGATGATGGCCACTGCCATTGGTCGGGGATTGCATGTGGTTCGCGATGTGCGCCGTACCTTTCGACAGGGGTTGTGGGTTGCTGTGATAGTCATCATCCCATGCTGGATAATGCTCTGGCAAACCGAAGAAATTCTTTTGCTCATGGGGCAAATTCCAAAACTTGCCGAGAATGCGGGTGTGTATATCCGTGCCTATATGTGGTCCATTCTGCCGTTCTTGGGCCTGATTGTACTGCGAAATTTTCTGTCTGCGGTGGAGAAGCCGATATGGTCGCTCATCGTTGGTGTCATCGGCGTCGTTGCCAATGCTATTTTCAACTATGGACTGATTTTTGGGAACTTCGGTTTGCCGGCACTGGGGTTGATGGGGGCCGGTATTGGCAGCGTTATGAGCAACAGTCTGATGTTCCTCGCCATGGTGATCGTGGTGCTTAGGCATAGACATTTCAGGCGCTATCATCTGTTTGGAAATTTCTGGAAACCGGACTGGAGCCGTTTTCGCGAAATCTGGCGACTAGGTCTGCCTATTGCAATGACATATGGAATGGAGGGTGGAGTATTCTCCGTCGCAGTCCTGCTGATGGGATTGATTGATACGGCATCCGTGGCTGCGCACGCAATCGCGATCCAAGTTGCTGCGCTGACATTCATGATACCCTTTGGGCTGTCTCAATCAGCAACGGTTCGGGTCGGGATAGGTTATGGCCGAAAGGACAAGGCCATGATCCAGCGGGCTGGCTGGACCGGTTTCATTGTTGGCGTAGGTTTCATGACTGTAATGGCCGTAATTATCTGGTCTATTCCTGAATTGCTGATCTCTGGCTTTATCGATATCAATAATCCAAAAAATGCCGAAGTTGTAACCTTGGCGGTCGGATTTCTCTATGTCGCAGCTTTGTTCCAGACATTTGATGGCGCGCAAGCCGTGGGACAGGGGATGCTTCGCGGTCTCCATGATACCCGGGTGCCCATGCTGCTGGTCGGTTTTGGCTATTGGGTTGTCGGCATTGGTGTAGGAATATGGCTGGCATTCTATCAGGGATGGGGCGGACAAGGCCTTTGGGTAGGTTTGGCCACCGGTCTTGGCATTGTCGCGATATTGATGATTGCACGCTGGATGATGCGCGAACGGATCGGGCTTCTACCCGATTAAATTTGGTCATTGGCAATTGATGCCGGTTTGTTAGGTTGAAGCGGAGGGAGATCGCTATGCCAAGAACTTCAGAAGATACCGGCGTATTGTTGTTCGCTTTCACTTGCGGGCATATTACTTTGCCGACCAGTTTTTTCCTGGATGGGGAAGAAGGCAAGACCAAGGTACCGGCGGCGGTTTTTCTAATCGACCACCCGAAGGGGCTGGCAGTTTTCGATACCGGATTTAACGATCGGTATGTCGGCATGGAAACAGGCTTGGGAAAGATAGTCGATGTTCCTGACGGCGAGACAATTGATCAACGCCTTCGCGATTACGGGGTGGATCCGGCGGATATCAAATGGATCATCAACTCGCACCTGCATCTGGACCACGCTGGGGGCAACGCTTTGCTCCCCGACGCAACCGTCATCGTGCAGGAAAAAGAATGGGACTATCGAAATGTAGGGGAAGACAGCGCTTACAACGCCGATGATTTTGATACCGGGCAACCGGTGAAGCGAATCACGGGTGAGCATGACCTGTTTGGTGATGGTAGCGTGATTATCTTTCCCACACCCGGCCACACGCCGGGCCATCAGTCGGCCAAGGTGAAGACATTGGGCGGTGAGGCAATATTAGCGGCGGATTGCTGTAATATGCGACGTTCACTGGATGAAATGCATCTGCCTGATCATTGCTTCAACATCGCGCAATATCGAAATTCATTGGAATTGTTGGCGAGAGAACGTTCGAGCGGCGCGACAATATTCTTTGGCCATGACCCGGAATTCTGGGCAGGTGTGCCCCAGTCGGAACGGCTCGACTTACGCGGCCTGCGATAACTGCGTACCGTTAAACGGATAGTCAGCAATCTGCCGGAAGTCATCAATGGTCAGGCCGTTTTTAAGCCGTGCCTTTTGCATGACCAGAAACACATGCCGGACAATCTCTGCCTGCTGTTCGATGCCATAAGCGGTGAATTTTTTTCCTCGCTCGATGTGATAGTCATATCGGCAAAATGGGTGTCGCGCGAGTGGAAGGAAAACGCCTTTTTGATGCTGCCAGACATGGACCATTTCATGGATAAAAAGACCTTGCAGGTTAAGATCGGTCTGGCAAAAATCTTCGCAAAATAGATTGCTCTTCGGATGGAACCACAAATTGCCATCCGGTGCCATAGTAATTTTTCTTGGCTGAAATATCCACCATTTGCGATTGAAAACGCGAACGGCGGCGTAATCGATAGCCGTACCAAAGACCGCGCGGCAAAGCTCGACTTCCGCGGCGGTCAGCGATCGACTGTGGCGGATAGCCAACGACAACTATTCAGTACCGCTTTCCGCTTCAGTTGTTTTTGTACCTGCCGGCGTTGGCTTCTCAATCATGGCGTCGATCAATATTCTGTCGTCATTGGAATAGATTAGCTTGAATTCCAGTTTGCCTCTTTCAATCGCACTTTTACTCACACCCCAGAGCATCAGGTGTTTCCCACCCGGTTCCATCTTAACCTTTGCTCCTGGCAATATATTGATCGATTTGAGTGGTCGCATCTTAGCCACACCATCTTCTTCAGTGGTTTCATGCATTTCCATGCGGACGACGTCGTCAGATGTCACACTGACCAAGTCAACTTCGACCCGGCCGCCATGTAAATCCATATAGGCTACAGATGGATTACCCTCGACCGGAGAGACTTTTACGACTGCATTATCGGCACGCAATACATCTCCTTGACCGCATGAGGCGAGCAGCAGGGTGGTAGCGGCAGCAAATGATATAGATATCTGTTTTAACATGAGACTTTTCAAAACTCCTGTAATTCCATCCACATATGGTGGTTTGTCGACTATTTTTCAAATGTAGAAGCCGTCATGCCTTGTGCCAAGAAAAATGCCACCTATATCGCAATCCGAAGCCGTAACGGCGCCACATCACAAGGGCCGGGCGGTAATTTTGCTAATTGAAGAAAATTGATTGAGGGAATTATGGCTAAAGTAATCGGTATTGATCTGGGCACCACCAACAGCTGTGTTGCTGTTATGGACGGCGGTAAGCCGAAGGTTATTGAAAATTCAGAAGGTGCACGGACGACCCCATCTGTTGTGGCTTTCACCAAAGACGGCGAGCGTTTGATTGGTCAGCCGGCAAAACGCCAGGTAGTGACCAACCCTGAAAGCACCATTTTTGCGGTAAAGCGTCTGATCGGTCGCCGGTTCGATGATCCGATGACGAAGAAAGATATGGAATTGGTTCCCTATGAAATCGTCAAGGGCTCAAACGGCGACGCTTGGGTGAAAGCAGGCGGAGAAGACTATAGTCCTTCGCAGATTTCTGCTTATACGCTTCAGAAAATGAAAGAGACGGCAGAAGCCTATCTCGGTGAAACTGTAACTCAGGCTGTCATTACAACGCCTGCTTATTTTAACGACGCACAGCGTCAAGCAACCAAAGATGCTGGTAAGATTGCCGGTTTGGAAGTCCTCCGTATCATTAACGAGCCAACAGCTGCTGCTTTGGCATATGGTCTTGAGAAGAACGACGGCAAAACTATTGCTGTTTATGACCTTGGTGGCGGTACGTTTGATATTTCTATATTGGAAATTGGCGACGGTGTTTTCGAAGTGAAATCGACCAATGGCGATACGTTTCTTGGCGGTGAAGATTTCGATGCCAAGCTTGTAGAATTCCTAGCTGACGACTTCAAAAAAGCGGAAAGCATTGACCTGACCAAGGACAAGCTGGCTCTTCAGCGTTTGAAAGAAGCTGCGGAAAAAGCAAAAATCGAACTTTCCAGCGCACAAACAACCGAAGTCAACCTGCCGTTTATCACAGCTGATCAAAACGGTCCGAAGCACTTGGTGAAATCCATTAGTCGCTCTGACCTGGAGAAACTGGTTGGTGATCTGGTCAAACGTACACTTGATCCCTGCAAGAAAGCTCTCAAGGATGCTGGTGTAGACTCCAGCGAGATTGATGATGTGGTGATGGTTGGCGGGATGACCCGTATGCCATTGGTTCGCGAAACCGTTGAAAAATTCTTCGGTAAAGAGCCTCACACCGGTGTGAACCCTGATGAAGTGGTTGCAATGGGTGCCGCCATTCAGGCAGGCGTTCTGCAAGGCGATGTCAAAGACGTTCTCTTGCTCGACGTGACGCCATTGTCACTGGGTATCGAAACACTTGGTGGTGTGTTTACGCGGATGATCGATCGCAACACGACGATCCCGACGAAAAAGGCCAAGATCTACTCGACCGC
>Ga0316204_10002412_pt1 | contig 42473 bp, 27 predicted proteins | sample 6monrhotite_MG_2_FD_205661 | JGI IMG/M metagenome (GOLD analysis project Ga0316204, IMG submission 205661) | Microbial mat bacterial communities from mineral coupon in-situ incubated in ocean water Damariscotta River, Maine, United States -... | ecosystem: Environmental > Aquatic > Marine >... | reverse complement strand
AGCAGGAACAGAGACCGTATCGACCGAGTGCGTATCGCTGAGATCAACATCGGTGTCGTTGGACAGAACATCAACGGTGATCGAGGTGTTCTCATCCGTGGCATCGGTATCGGCAACGGCGACTGGGCCGTCGTTCGAGCCGGTGACCGTCAGGGTCAGGGTTGAGCTGGATTCTGCGTCGTGGTTGTCCGACATGGTGTAATCGACCACCACCGTCGCCGTCTCACCAACCGCCAGATAGTCGAAGTCCGCGCCCGGCATCCATTCGATCTGGTTGCCGACAATCGCCACCGTGCCCTGTCCTGCAGGGACAGTGGCGACATCAACCGTATGGGTATCGCTGAGATCGAGATCGGTGTCATTGGCCAGCACGTCGACCGTAATGGCGGCATTCTCGTCCGTCGTACCGGTATCTGCTACTGCTATTGGACCATCGTTCGAGCCGGTAACCGTCAAAGTTAGGGTCGAGCTGGACTCTGCGTCGTGGTTGTCGGACATCGTATAATTGACAACGACCGTTGCACTTTCACCAGCCGCCAGATAGTCGAAGTCCGCGCCCGGTGTCCATTCAATCTGATTACCAACGATAGCGACTGTGCCCTGTCCCGCAGGAACAGAGACCGTATCGACCGAGTGCGTATCGCTGAGATCAACATCCGTATCGTTGGCAAGTACATCAACGGTGATCGAGGCGTTCTCGTCGGTGGTATCGGTATCCGCAACGGCGACCGGGCCGTCGTTGCTGCCGGTGACCGTCAGGGTCAGCGTAGAGCTGGATTCTGCATCGTGGTTGTCCGACATCGCATAATCGACCACCACCGTCGCCGTCTCACCAACGGCCAGATAATCGAAGTCCCCGCCCGGTGTCCATTCGATCTGGTTGCCGACAATCGCCACCGTGCCCTGCCCGGCAGGAACAGAGACGGCATCAACCGTATGGGTGTCACTGAGATCAAAGTCGGTATCATTCGCCAGGACATCAACCCTGATCGAGGCGTTTTCGTCGGCCGTATCGACGTCAACATTGGCGACCGGGCCATCGTTGGAGCCGGTGACCGTCAGGGTTAGTGTGCTGCTCGATTCAACGTCGTGGTTATCCGACATGGTGTAATCGACAACTACCGTGGCACTTTCACCAACCGCCAGATAGTCGAAGTCGGTTCCCGGCGTCCATTCGACTTGGTTGGCAACAATCGCCACCGCGCCCTGACCGGCAGCAACCGAGGCAGAATCCACAGTGTGCGTGTCGGAAAGATCGACATCGGTATCATTGGCCAGAACATCGATCGTAATCGAAGCGTTCTCGTCGGTCGTGCCGCTATCGGCAACGGCGACCGGACCGTCGTTAGTTCCCGTTATGGTTATGGTTACGGTAGCAGTATCCGTATCCAGATCAGCATCAGTCACTTTATAGGTAAATGTTTCAGTCGCTGTTTCACCTTCAGCTAACCAGTCAAACTCGGTTCCCGGATCGTAGGTATATGCGCCGTTTGAATCGAGGACCAGCGTTCCCTGAACCGGGCTTTCCACCAGATCAACGGAGCGGACAAGGTCGGGTACGTCATCATTATCCAGAACGTTTCCACTGACCGTGCTTTCCTCGGTAGCTGTCGTCACCGAGTCATCATTTGCCGTTACGGCGTCGTCGCGCGGGTCGAGTTCGACTCCGTCTACTGTGACGCGCAGGTTTTCGAATTTGCGAACGGTCAGGTCAAATGCACTAAAATGGAACTTTTCACCGTCCGCTTCCCCGGTCTCAGGGTCCGTATGAGCCGCAACGAAAGCTAAAAAATTCTGGATATCCGTTTGAATGTCGAGTTGGAACCATTCGTCTCGGGTCAGTTCAAGCAACAGAGTATCAATGCCTGAGCCGCCATCGTAAGCATCTGTGGCGCCCGCGTTTTCGGAAGGCACGTAAATTGCCAAATCATCGCCACTGCCGGCTTTAACGTTGTCGTTACCACCGCCGCCGTCGAGAGTATCGTTTCCGGAACCTCCCTTGATCCGATCATCACCACCACCACCGACGAGAATATCATCACCACTGTTACCATTCAGTTTGTCGATTCCAGCCCCACCAACAAGCACGTCATCGCCGGAGTTTCCGTTCAGCTTGTCATCGCCGGAACCGCCATCAAGGGTATCGTCTCCCTTGTTTCCGTTGAGCTTGTCATCGCCGCTGCCGCCGACAAGGACGTCACTTCCAGAATTTCCGTTCAGCTTGTCGTTACCAGCGGCGCCGTCCAGGATGTCGTCGCCCTTCTTGCCGATAAGTTTATCGTCGCCAGGAGTGCCAATCAGAATGTCGTCGGAATTTGTTCCCTTCGTCGTGACGCCCTTATTTTGTGACTTCGATTCCTTTTTAGCCATCGTTGGCCTCCATCCCTCAATGCACTGTCAAGACGTGTCCCACACAGCGTCAGCTGTGCACTTCCCGTGGTACAAGGTTCGTAAAGGATGCCGCTGGGCCGACTAAATCGGCGGGTAATTTTTGTGGCACGAGATGGCACCGGTGCCGGATCGCGACCCTGATGCCATTTTTTTAACTGCACCACTACCGATCTAAAATTCTCGACTCAACTGATTTGGGTACTAATCAGTACCCTCATTTCCGTGCTTCCCAACCCAATAGCGACCCACGGAAAGATTTACGAGCCATACTATAATATTACACCTAGGGAATAGGTCTCCCTAGTGACAGATGCTACAAACTCGTAGGTTTCACCGAGAACGCGAATCCTTCAAGCCTCCGCTTGTCACGGATGTAAAGGACGTTGGATTTCCGTTGAATGATCCCCTCTTGGGTGAGATGGCCAAAAATTCTTGCAACGGTCTCACGGGTGACGCCGATGTCTCTTGAAAGGGATATTTGGGTCGGCACGGGATAGATCTCAAACTCGTCCAATTCCATAGCCGGGTTGGGCCTCGCCAGTCGGAGCAACTCCAAGCAAATTCGCTGTTCGGCACCCAGGATGCTTTGATTGATAATTCTTTCGTCGCTCGTTCGGATAATGCCAGCCAGCTTGTTCAGCAGCAATATCGTGATTGGTGCATGATTAGTCACCAGACGGACAAACTCTCCGCCACTCAGACTTGCAACCTGACATTCCGTCTTAGCAACGACGGTCGCGGAACGGGGCTTGCCGTCGATAGCCGCAAGTTCACCAAAATAATCTCCCTTGTGAAGAACGGCAAATGCAACTGCACGACCGCAATCGGCGAAGCTCAATACCTGCATCTCACCGTCCAGAAGGAAAAAGACTTCATCCGTCATCTCGCCGCGCTCAATGATCACGGATCCTGGCCGAAATCCAAGCCAACTGCATTCGGATTCCACGCTATGGAGTTGTTCAGGCGCCAGACAAGACAACAGGCCTATGGCGGAAAGGTTTCCTTTTGCACAGGCAGAGTTTGTTCCGCTCTGCGCCTTCATATAATGCCTCGATTTTTCATCGAGCTGTATCCCTCAAGCCCTCAAACAGGGCTGCCGCCTTCATGGGGGAGTTCTGTTCTCAATGAAAACAGCAGTCGCCAATCGTTATCCGTATATATACACTAAAAATAGGGTTATAGATAGCCAACTATGTGGTGATGTCAGAGGAAAGTTGGCGGGCTTGAGAAGTTGACGATTGACTGAATATCAGCCCACAAGTTGATGCCATTCTGCCAAGGCAGAAGAGCGATTCAGTTTAAAGGTTTTTCGATTGTATAGGTGACGTTCTTGATTGAAGTGATTGTGGATTGAAGAATGTACTGAGACGAATTTCTGCAGAGACTTTGCGCTTCAGAATTTGGCCATTGCGCGCTCTCGTCGCCGAAAGGGCTGATGTGAATTTTCAGCTCGATTATTGAGTCACCGCCCGGTCTATTGGCGAGCCTCGTTGCCAATCATTTTCATCGCGGCTCGATATGAACGAAGTCTGTCTGTCACGTTGGCGTCTGGTTGACCATATCGCTTCATCGCTTTTCTTAAAAACTTCAGGGCGGCCCTGCGATTCCGCTGCTTCGTGACGATTGCTTCGAGAACTTCACCCTCGTGATCAACCGCTCTCCAGAGGGTAGTGCATTTCGCCGTTAATCTTGACGAACACCTCGTCTAAATGCCACCTCCATTGAGGTAAGTTCCGCATCGACGCAGACCGCTTCTTTCTGATTTCAGCGGCGAACATCGGCCCGAACCGTTCTCACCAAAAACGAACTGTTTCGTAACTGATATCGATTCCGCGTTCATAGAGAATATCTTCAACCTGTCGCAACGACAGCGGAAAACAGATATACATCATCACAGACAAGCGAATAACCTTGGGTGCTGTTTTGAAATATCTGAATGGATTTTTCATCGACAGACGCTACGAAACCTGCACCGACGACTCAAGCCAGTTTCCTCTGACAATGCCATTTGGCGAACTGGGTTGCCGATCATTTTCATGGCCACTGGCAGTGTCATGTGTGGGCAGCCCCCTCAAGCAAACAAATCCTACCCTGGTTCAGGAGCGGTCTGAGCACAATTAAAACAAACTCAGATCTACAACCGAGATGGCTATGCCTTGGTTCTTGCCGGCTTTCACCACACGGGTAGCGACATGAATTCCAACCAATTGATAAAATGAACTGCCGGCACCCTTCACCATTATAGGAGAACCGGAATCTCCTTTCACCGCATCGCAGGTATGTAAAAAAATGCGGCCACCAAGTTCTTTTCGAATCAACCGGCAATCGTCATGGGTGGTCAGAATATGGGCCTTGTCCTGACTATAACCAGCCTGAATCAATGTATAGCCACTTCCTTCCGCGAGGGATAAGGAGGTCGGCGAAAGAGGTATGGTTCCGCTCAGAACGCCAATTTCTTCTTTAAGGTCCAGGACCGCCCAGTCCGTTACCAAATTTGAGAGCTTGGAGTTTTTAACAAATTTAAACCCGTCATCGACCTTAAAAGAGGTGACGGCGGAAGCAGCCAAGTATTCCCCTTTTTGGTAGCCCGTCACAAAATGCAATGAGTCTGGTGGCAGCCAGTTTTGAGTTCGTGTATTCCACAGGCAATGGGCCGCCGTCAGTACAGTACGAGGCCCGATGACAGTACCTGTGCAAAACCCGCCAATCCGTTTATTGACCCGGCCGATGGCGCTCCAGGGGTAATTGGTGGTGCGAACAAGTTCCCGGTCGTCGTGTCCCTTGATTCCAGGGAGGTGAATCGGTTCGGACGCATCGGCATGAGCCATCCCCCCTGCCAAAACGCAGGCCATCGTTAGAACGGCCCTCGAACACCACATGTCGATCAATCTTCCCGGAATGCGCGATTAATGCTCACCGTTAGGGGTTTCAGGAAATATTCCAGCGCCGTGCGTTCGCCAGTGTTAATCATCACTTCCGCCTGCATACCAGGATACAGCTCAGCACCGTTGAGCTTGGCTTGCACGTCATCCTCAATGGCAATACGGGCAAGGTAATAAGATGCGCCAGTTCGTTCATCCGTCAGGCTGTCAGCCGAAACACGAACAACCCGACCTTCCACTGGCGCCGAACTTCTCTGGCTAAACGCCGGGAACCGAACTTGGGCTGGCAACCCGATATGAACGACATCGATGTCGCCGGGATCGACCTGAGCTTCAACAATCAGGCGTTCGTTGGCCGGAACAATATCCAAGATTGCTGCACCCGGTGCTATGACGCCTCCTGTCGTGTAGACTTGCAGGTTAACGATAATACCATCAATCGGCGCGCGGATATCCGTGCGCCTTAAGATATCGGCGGCAGCACGTTCCTGTTCAACAAGCTCAAACATTTCGGACTGAACTTCACGAAGCTCCTGAACCACTTCGTTCAGGGTGGTCGTGGTCAACTCGTTGATTTGCAACCGCGCCTCGGCGATAGCTTGGTGGGCTTGAGCGATTTTCGCCACGTTCTGACTGCTCATACCTTCGAGTTCGGCCGAGTCCCGCTGAAGGGTTCTTAATCTGGGCCGTTGCGCCAGCCCTTTTTTGACCAGCCCAGAAATGTCCTTGATTTCATCCGCTATTAACTGGATTTGCCGATCCTCGGCCTTGATCTGCCCCTCAAGCCCTTTTATCTCGGCATTGTACTGGGAGATTCGCTGCTTCAGAATAGCCACCTGACCATCTTTGGATTTGCGCCGCGCATCGAAGATGTTCTTTTGGCCCCTTAAGGTTTGAGCAACCTGCGCATCATCTTGTTCCGCTAAGAGCTCTCCCGAGAATTCAATTTTATCCAACCCGTCCCGTTCGGCCACCAATCTGGCTTCACGCGCCGAGGCGGCAATCCACCGCCCACGCACCAGATCCATCGACGTCTGCGCCTGAGTCGCATCCAATAAAACAAGCACCTGCCCCGCCGTCACCAGATCTCCGTCATGAACCTTAATTTTCGAAATGATCCCGCCTTCAAGATGCTGAATGGTCTTACGGTTGCTCTCAACGCTGACCGACCCGGGTGCTATTGCCGCACTCCCCAGCGGCGCCAACGCCGCCCAGCCGATGAACACACCGAAAAACAGCACAACAACGATGAGACCAACGAAAACCGGCACGCCAACTCCCATCGACGGCATGGCCGCAATCTGACCGGGTTCAGCATGTTGAATTGATGGGGCAGCAGTCATCGCTTCGGCTGCAGGTTCTTTCGCGGGTACTGCTTGGACAGGCTGCTTTGGTGGTGGGTGTTTTTCCATGTGTTAAGCACCGCCCTCTGGCTCTGCAACCGGTTTTGATGTTTTCGCAGTTTTTTTTGCTGTCGCCCGTTTGGTCGTTTTTGAAGGTGCTTTCGACGCCGGTTTTTTGGTATTAGACGGTGTGGACTTTGTCTTCGTTGAACTGGCTTTGCTGCGATTGGCCGGTTTCTTTGCGCCCGTTGATTTCGCCTTGGCCGGTCGCTTTTTGGATATTGAAGGACCCTTGATATCCTTACTTACATCTGCCCCCGATGGAGGATCAACCTCATCTGAATTTACAGCCGAATTCGTGGTTTCTGCACTGGGTGAAGGAATTTTTGTGGGTTCCGGGGATACGTTCCGCTGCACCTTCGAGATCGTCATATGGGATTGTGACGACACAGCCGGCGCCTTTGGAGAAGTTTTCTCGGGCTGAGTTGGAGGGTGCTGCTTTGTCGCCCCTTGCGACACGGTTTGAGACCTTTTCGATTGAAGGTTCATCGAAGGACTAAACCTTGGTCTGGATGCTGCATCTTGTGAAGATGTCACGTGAGATGGTGGAGACGGATTGGGTTGGGAGGGAGTGGATTGAGTCGGGGTGGATTGAGTCGGGGCTGTTCTTTGCGGCGGGACAAATGGCGTTTTTTGAGGTCTCGTCACCGATGACTGATTTTGCGCTTGCGCCTTCGGAGGAGCTGGTTCCGCCTCAACAATCTTGGCGGCCTCGGATGGACTCAACGCCGGTGGATGGTCCTGTTGCATTTTTTCCAGAACTTCATCTCGCGCGCCAAAGGCTTCAACGGTGCCGCCGCGCAACACCAGGACCTTGTCTACATACCGCAAGACGCTGGGACGATGGGCGATGATGATAACCGTCCGGCCTTCCTGTTTTAAGGTCGTGACGGCCTTCAGCAGGGCCTCTTCCCCCTCACTGTCTAGATTGGCGTTGGGTTCGTCCAGAACCAGGAACCGCGGATCACCATAAAGCGCCCGAGCAAGCGCAATGCGTTGGCGCTGACCACCTGACAAAGCAGCACCACCTTCACCAATTTCGGTGTCGTACCCCTTTTCCATTCGCAGCACCATTTCGTGCACACCGGCCCGCTTGGCGGCTTTGACCACGATCTCCGGGTCTCCGTCTGCCATGCGGGCAATATTTTCCTGAATGGTTCCTGAAAACAGTTCCACATCCTGGGGCAGATATCCGATATGTCGTCCCCGGTCGTCAGCCTCCCAGGCGAACACATCCATGGCGTCCAAACGAACTGTTCCTGCCCGCGGCACCAGATTGCCGACCAGCAGTTTTGCCAGGGTCGTTTTTCCGGCAGCCGTCGGGCCGATCAACCCCATCGTTTCGCCAGGGTTGAGTGAAAAGCTCACCCCCCTGAAAATCGGATCGCTGGCCTTTGCGTGAACATAGGCAACACCCTCGACCTCAATTTTGCCATCCGGCGCCGGCAAGGGCATGGCATCACCGCGTGGTGGGGTCACGCTCAGTTGAGCCTTTAGACGTCCATAAGCCGCCCGGGCCGACAATAAAGATTTCCATGAGCCGATTGCCTGCTCTACCGGGGCCAAGGCCCGGCCCATGATAATTGATCCGGCAATCATCGACCCAGGCGTCATCTCTCCCTTAATGACCAGCCAGGCGCCCGCACTCATAACGCCAATCTGCAGGCAAAACCGTATGAATTTTGACGTTGACGAAATCAACCCGCTGCGGTCACTGGCCTCAGCCTGCAGGGCGAGCGCTTCTGCATTCCGGACACTCCATCGCGCGATCAACTGCGGCATCATGCCCATGGCTTCGATAACATCGGCATTGCGCGCAGCCGCCTCGGCCTGATTCATGGCGGCTACTGATCTCCCTCCGGCCTGCATCAGAAGGTTACGCGTTGCAATTTCATTGGCCAGAGCCAAAGAGAACAGAACAATTGCACCAATCAGGGCAATCGCTCCGAGAATGGGATGCAGCATAAACATAACGGCCAGAAAGATCGGCGCGAACGGCGCATCCATGATCGGAAACACACTGGGTCCGGAAAGAAAGGTGCGGAACGTACTTAGATCACGAAGCGCCTGCACGTTTGGGTCCTTACCACTGTTTAAAGTCGCAACGATGCTTCCCGTCAGCGTTACACCTCCAAGCCTGCTGTCCAGCCAGTTGCTGATGCGAACCAGGGTAAAGGTGCGTACGGCCTCAAGCAGCGCCAGCGTAAGCAACGCAACGCCGGCAACGATCATCAACATCACCAGTGTATCGGTGTTCCGGCTGGTAATCACACGGTCGAACACCTGCATCATATAAAGCGGGGCCGTCAGCATCAGCAGATTGATACACAATCCGAATACCGCCACAGCCAGAAACGTGCGAGCACACGCTGATAACGTTTCCTTCAGCAGCGGACTGGTTGCCATCGTCATGTCAGATACCCCTGGACTTCCAAGCGCATCATAAGGTTCGTCCGGACCGAGAGCAATCCCGGTCCGGACGACCAACTAGGTGCACCAGACAATCAGAATATAAAATCATCCTGATGCAGATCATTCACATTAACACCAAGTAACGTGATTGAATCACCGCTGCCAAGGTCGATGATGGTATTTGATCCGACTTGGGTCGCAGCATTCTGGACGTCGGCCAAACTGTTGGCGCCGGAGTGGCCCACCAGATCGATATCATCATCGGTCAAGGCACCAGCCTGGAAATCGGTGATCGTGTCTACACCGTTTCCATTTGAGAAGACAAACAGATCACTCCCGGAACCACCTGAAAGCCAATCTGATCCCGCGCCACCATCAAGCGTATCGTTACCACCGAACCCACCGTTCAGGTTATTGTTCCCGGCATCTCCGGTTATCGTGTCGCTAAAATTCGATCCGTATACGTTCTCAAAATTAAGGATGGTGTCGGTGCCACCGGCGCCGTCGTCGGCTGTCTCCGTTGCCAGGTTGACCACAGCACCCTGGGTCTGCGGCCAAAGAGCACCGTAATTGATCTCGTCCGATCCACCTCCGCCGTCCAGAGTGTCGCTGCCGTGGGTGGCGAAGACCTGTTCGCTATCCACACTGCCGGTGATCACATCAGCGCCGTTTGAGCCCAAGGCGGCTTCGATGCCCGTGAAGCTATCTGTATTGCCATCCGTGTCGATCGCCGTACCGGCACCGCCACCGGTAAAGTTAATGGTCACCCCGACGCTGCCATTACCCATATTCTGATAGGCCAGTTGGTCCCAACCAGCACCACCGTTAATGACGTCGACTCCGCCCATAGCGTCAAATCGTTCATCACCATCACCACCGTTGAAAGTATCATTGAAGTTGGTGCCTTCAACGCGTTCAACATTGGTCAAGGTGTCGGTACCCGTAGAGGTGCCTGTGACCGTGCTCGCTGCACCGCCGTTGCCGCCAGTATAGGTAATCGAACTTGACGCATTATCACGATAGGAGACCGTGTCAAACCCGGCCCCACCATCAATAATATCATCGCCAGATGATTCTCGAATCCAATCATGCCCGGCACCACCAAAAATTAAATCATTGCCACTGTCACCACGAAAGCTGTCGTCGCCATCGCCGCCCTGAAGGGTGTCGTTGCCGCTGTCACCCCGCAGGAAGTCGTTACCCGCGCCGCCATCCAGCGTATCGTTGCCGCCCTTGCCGGTCAGCGATTCATCCGCCGCAGACCCGGTGATCACATCATCACCGGTTCGCGAACCACGGATCGCTTCAATACTCGTTAACGTGTCCGTGAACGCCTGACCATTCCATGTCCCAGACGCGGTGCCTGTACCCAGGTCAATGGTCATCGCATCAACACCGGAACGGTCATAACGCACCGTATCAAACCCAGCACCACCATCAACAATGTCATCTCCCAGACGGGTGATGAACCGGTCATTACCAACACTGCCCGTCAGAACATCGCTGAAGTTCGTGCCACGGATCTCCTCAATACCGCTAAACGTATCCGTGCTACCAAAGCCATCCTGCGTCGTCGTTCCGGAACCAACCCCGCTCATCGTTACCGTCACACCGGCTGCCGCCCCGCGATAGTCAAGGCGCTCAAAACCAGCACCTCCGGTCATTACATCGTCCCCGGCGCCGCCACGGAACTGCGTCCAGCTGTTGGCATCCGTCTGCCCGATATAAACGTCATTCGCCGACGTGCCAAAGATCCCCAGACCGCCATTGTTGTAGTCAATGTTCCCAAGATTAAGCAGCGTGTCCGTGCCGTCGACACCCTTGTCAATCGTTGCTGTGCTCAGATCAATCGAAACCGGACCCGCAAGATTGCCATAATTTAGTGTGTAAAAACCCTGACCCGTCTCAAAGTCAATCGTGTCGTTACCTGCGGTGGCGTTAACCCAGTCGCCGTTACCAAAGCTGGCGTCGCCGGTAAGGTACAGGTCATTCCCAGACGTGCCGGTCAGGACATCGTCACCTGAGGTGCCCTGGATGATCGAGATTGCCGAAAAGACAAAGTCTGCCGCCGAAATACTGTTCGCCAGCACGTTATTCAGGAGCACTGAATTGCCGCCGCCGAAGTCGATGGTCGTGTTGACGCCGTCGTCGCTGATGGTCAACCCTGACAAGCTGCTAATGCCGTAACCCGACACGTCAATCTGGTCACCACCGACCGAACTAAAATCATCGATACTATCCTGGTCACTGTTCGGACCGAAGACAAAGACATCACTGCCGGCACCGCCCCGCATGTTGTCAACTCCGCCACGTCCCTCAAGGATGTCGTTGCCGCCTTCGCCAGTTAACCAGTTGTTACTGTCGTTGCCGATCAGTTGATCACCGTAAAGGTTTGATCCACTGACGCCCTCGATGTTAACCAAGGTATCGGACCCCAAACCACCGCCAACGGCCTGTGCCGTCAACCCATCCTGAATGTTCAGGTCGACAGTCACGCCTGCCGACGCATTCCAGTACCCTGCTGTGTCAAACCCGGCACCACCGTCTATGAAATCGTCGCCGCCGTTTCCTTCAAGAAAATTACCATCGGCATTGCCGGTGAGGTCGTCGTTGAACACTGAGCCACTGAGGCCGCTGAAACCGAAGAGCGTGTCTGTGCCCTGGCTGGCGCTGACGAATTGCGCCGTCGTTCCATCCTGGAGGTTCAAATCAACGGTGACGCCATCCGATGAGTTCCAGTACCCGACGTGGTTCCATCCGGCGCCGCCATCGAGGAAATCGTTCCCGCCCATGCCATTAAAGGTCTCATTAATGGAGGTATCGTCACTGCCAATGATGATATCGTTATGATTGGAGCCGCTGACAGAGTTGATATTAAGAAGTGTGTCCGTGCCACCGTAACCGTCCAGCGCCTGACCGGAAGCCACACCAAACTGCGTTGTTGAACTCAAATTGACGATTATTCCGCCCGGATCGTTGTCGTACCCGACGTGATCCCACCCGGTACCGCCATCAATCAGGTCGTTGCCGGCACCACTGTTGAACCAGTCGTCACCGGTGCCACCAAGCATCGTGTCGTTGCCAGACCCACCGTTAAGTCCGTCGTTGCCATCACCACCGAACAGCTGGTCGTTGCCGCCGTTTCCACTTAACCAATTGTCTGCGCTTGAGCCGGTGATCACGTCGTCGCTGTTGCGTGAGCCTGCCACGCTCTCGATGTTGCTGAGCGTATGGGTGAATGCCACGCCTGACCAAGTCCCGGTTGCCACGCCGGTTTCAAGATTGACGTTGACCGCGTCGACACCGCTTCGGTTATACCGGATGGTGTCCCAACCGCCACCGCCATCAATAACATCATCACCTGTGCGGCCGATGAACCTCTCGTCGGCGGCGCTTCCCGTCAACACGTCGGTGAAGTTGGAACCTCGAACTTCATCAATACCGCCGAGAATCGTATCGGTGCCACCGAAGCCGTCTTCTGTCGCGATCTGTGCGGCTAAGTCGACATCTACACCAACGAGCGCATTGCGGTAATCCAATCGTTCGGTACCATTGCCTCCCGTGATGGTGTCGTCACCGGCTCCGCCCCTGAACTGCATCCAGGTCGTGGGATCATTGGATCCGATATATACATCGTTGCCGCTGGTGCCATTTACCTGAAGGCCACCGCCGTTGAAGTCGATACTTTCAAAGTTGAGAATCGTATCGGTGCCGTTGGCTCCCTTGTCGACCTGGCCGATGTCCAGATCAACCGAAATCGAGCCCGACAGGCCGCTATAATCAAGGATGTACCAGCCCTGACCCGTCTCAAAGTCGATCGTATCGTTGCCAATGCCACCGACAATAAAGTCACCATCGCCAAACGTATTATCGCCTGGCCGGATAATATCGTTGCCAGAGCCACCTTCCAGCGTATCATCACCAGCGAGACCGATAATCGTGTCATTGCCACTGGCGCCGATCAAAACGTCATTACCGTTCGTTCCGATGATGGTTTGGTCAATGATAGAAACGTCCACCGTAACTGTCGCCGTTGATGATCCACCGTTGCCATCACTGACGGTGTAATCAAAGGTCGTTGATCCGACAAATCCGGTAGCGGGTGTAAAGACCACGTCACCATTGCCGTCGAGAGAAACCGTCCCATTGGCGGCATTTCCAACCGAACTGATGCTCAATGTATCGCCAGCATCAATGTCACTGTCATTGGCCAGCAGACTTGCCGCCGAGATGATCTCAGGCGTGTTCTCCGTCGCCGACGCCGTATCCGCAACGGCAACCGGGCCATCATTGGAGCCGGTAACTGTAACGTCGATGGTTTCGGTATCGGTGGCGCCGTGTTCGTCATGAACCGTCACGGCAAAGCTGTCGATGACCTGTTGACCTTGCGCCAACGCCTGCACATTGAGCGCGCCGTTGTTCAGATTATAAGTCCATTGACCGTTTTGTAAGATTGTCAACGTGCCGTAAGTTCCGGCCAGCGTCGAACTCTCGACCTCTCCCGGTCCCCATGAAACAATCTGGGCGCGGGTAAACAACTCATCATCCGCAGCGTTGGCCGGTGTCTCTGTACCGAAGATCTCGCCCGTACTCGAAAAATCGTGAGACCCAACGACAACACCATTCGCCAGAAAATCGAGGGATGCCGACACAATACCCGGACTGGACGCCTCATGGTTGAGCAGCAAGGATATCTGGTCCGCCCCCGCCGGTGCGTTAAGCAAGACTGATTCGATGTTGTTGATTTCCGGGGCATCAAAATCGCGTTCACGGAACTGAATCCGGACAGCGCCGTCAAACCCGCGCCGGACGACCAGCTCCATAACGTCATCACCGGGTTGACTATTGGAGCCGCTGTTCACCCTGTCAGTAAGGCGGACGCCATAAGCTTCTCCGTTTTCATCCGGAATCGTTAGATCAAAGACAGCGGCAACCGAGAAGTCATCATCAATCTTCAAACCACTATTCAGGTCAGCCGGGTTATTGCTGATATTCGAACGCAATGTTGCGAAGTGACCAAGAAACGGAATGGACGTGAACAGCGCCGACTGTGTCGGGCCAGCGCCCGTCCCGTCCATAATCATCCGCCCGCCACTCTCTGAGAATACGCCTGACGTATTGTAGTCAGCGGGGGATCCGTTCGGATAGAAATCCCCGGACGGCGGCGGATTTCCATCACTAAAGTCATCGTTGAACCACGACCCGTCACCGTTCTTCGCAACAGTCAGCTGATCGAGCGCAACCGTGTAAGTGGGGGTCCCATAGGCAATGTCCTGACTCGCGCCGGGAGCGCCACCGTCAACACTCCAGGCCAGCACCGCGCCATTGTCGACATCGGTGACGTTCAACACCCCAGTCGCCGTCAACACGCCGTCTTCCGAAACATCACCTGTTGTATCGCCGCTCGTGATCACCGGGGCGTCATTGGTTCCCGTAACCGTGATTACAACGTCCTGACTATCAGTCGCCCTGTGTTCATCGGTGACAACGATGGTAAAGGTTTCTGTTTGCACCTCACCATCGGCGAGCGCCTGCACGGCAGCGGTGCCGTTGTTGAGGGCGTAGTTCCACTGTCCGCTCGGATCGACGCTGATCAAACCATAAACACCATTGCCGTCAACCACCGACCACGCCGCCGTCGCACCGTTATCAACATCGGTCGAACCAAGTTGTCCGCTAATGCTGGCGGGGCTGTCTTCAACAACCTGACCGGCGTCATTCCCAGGTGCGTAGGCAATCACCGGCGCGTCATTCGAGCCGGTGACCGTCAGGGTCAAGGTTGAGCTGGAGCCGACGCCGTGATTATCCGACATGGTGTAGTCGACAACAACCGTCACCGTTTCACCGACGGCGAGATAATCAAAGTCAGTTCCCGGCGTCCATGCAACCTGATTAGCAATAATTGCCGCCGTGCCTTGTCCGGGGGCTACTGAGACAGAGCCGACCGTATGGGTATCGGAAAGATCAACATCGGTATCGTTAGCCAGAACGTCGATCGTGATCGAAGCGTTTTCGTCGGTCGTGCCAGTATCAGCAACCGCGACCGGACCGTCATTGGTGCCAGTCACTGTGACGCTGATTGTCGATGTGCTAGGCGCACCCGTCACATCCGACATCGTATAGGAAAGCTCTACCTGGGCCGTTTCTCCAACCGCCAAAGACTGGTAGGCGCTACCCGGGTCATAGACGACCTGATTGCCGACAATCGATACCGCGCCCAGACCGTTGGTCACGCTGACGTTGTCAACTGTATGGCTGTTACCGGCGCCGGGTGCTGAGTCATTGGCCAACACGTCAATCGTCACCGAAGTGTCTTCATCCGTCGCCGCCGTGTCGGCGACGGCGACCGGACCGTTGTTACTTCCGGTGACAGTGACCATGATTGTCGCCGTCGAGGTAGCGCCGGCAATGTCGGAGATTGTATAGGAAACCTCGACCTCGGCGACCTCACCGTCAGTCAGGTACTGATAACCCTGACCCGGGTCATAAACTACCTGATTGTTGACAATGCTGGCGCTGCCGCCGCCCGATGCGACGCTTACCTGAACGACGCTCAACACATCCAGGTGATCGCTGTCGGTGTCATTGGCGAGGACATCGATGACCACCGAATTGTCCTCATCAGTTTCGCCCGTATCGTCGGCCGCTTCTGGTCCCGTATTGATCAGGTTGACGTCAACGTTCTCCCAACCGGACGCCGTCAGGCCGATGGTCGAAAATTCGTAAGCAGCGCCTTCGCCGCCCTCACCACCTTCCCCACCCTCGTTGGCTTGTTCCGCAACAAACTGCTCATAAGCCGCCACGTCAGCGATGATATCCGCGTCCTGCGCTTCACCATAAGTCAGGTTGAGTTGGAGGGTGTCCACACCCTCGCCACCTTCATAAACGTCGGTCGAACCCAAATTATCCTGCATCGTGTAGATGCCCGTATCAGCACCTTCACCACCTTCGACGATATCATCACCAGCGCCGCCGGAAACAACATCAGCGCCTTCACCGCCTTCAATAAAATCGTTGCCTGCGCCGCCGAATATATCGTCGTCACCGGAGCCGCCTTTGAGACGGTCATTACCCTCACCACCAGAGATCAGGTCATCGCCTGAACCGCCCTTAATCCGATCATCACCCGCCCCGCCGTCAATGATATCGTCACCACGGCCACCGTCGATGCGGTCATCGCCACCTCCACCAGAAATCACATCATTGCCGCGTCCGCCTTTGATGTGGTCATCCCCGTCTCCACCGGAAATCTCGTCATCTCCGGAACCACCCTTAATTCGGTCGTCTCCAGCGCCGCCATCAATCGTGTCGTCGCCAGACCTGCCGTAAATTCGATCAGCGCCGACCCCTCCATTGAGAACGTCATCTCCCGGCGAACCCTTGAGCTTCAAATTTCCAGTTGGTTCGCCTTCGCCACCCTGCACGTTACGGAAGCTAGCGACTGCTGCAGGTGGCGTTAACCCGTCCTCGTCGTTGCCTTTATTTCCTGAAGAACTCTTATTATTACCTTTTTTGAATTTACCCTTCTTTGCCATGATTGATCTCCCCTAGAGCAGCACAAACCACTCAACCAAAATGTACGGCTATTCGCACATTACTAAGCCTAGGTTTGACACGACATCCGCCAACGGACCGCTAAAGCAGCGTTAATCTAGCGTTAATTCGTCACGAAATTGGTCGCTTTGGCGCGTCAGCGTTCAGAAGACAGCAGATTTCATTCAGTCGAGGTTCTTATATTCCTGTGAACATGACATACGGAATTTGCGCCGCTGATTATTTTGACGCCAAATTCCGAATGGATATGACGAATGGATATTCGAAACTTAGGTGGGTACTTTTCTACGTAGTTCGTCGATGTTAATTCGAGAAAACTGCTTGTCGTCGAATTATTGACTGCGACCAGTATAACGTCCTCGTTGAACTGCGGTCTTCAGGGATAACGAAGGCAGAATTCGACCCTGTCCGCGGCGCCGGTCACCCTTGTTTGATGGAGAATTGCAATCCTTCGACTTCGCGTCAGGCGTATCAAGTGCCGAAGTTGCCGGCAAGCGAGGGGACCAAATCACTTCGTTCATGATTGCGTCTTCACCAGCTTTAACGGCATCTTCTATGACTTTCGTCGCACCATCATTGACGACCTTGGTAATATTCTCAGACAGCAATCGAACCACTTGCGGAGCGGCGACACTCGTACCGTTAATTGAAAATTTACTGCCACTGCGGGTTCCTGATGCTAAAACTCCTGGCAATACACGCGAGGAATCACACGCAGCCATCGCATCTGGCCAGTTCTGCATGGAGCATGACGCCGCGGAGGAATAGAGCGCGGAAGATCGGTCAGAATCGCGAAACGCGCCTAGAATAAATGGTGACGCACTGGTCGCGGCACCACTCAACGTTCCATATCGCTTTACTACAGCATTTGGATTGTCGGTTTCCAACCAATCGCCGGCAACAGTGAACCTTACATTTTCGGGGTCGTCAATGTAACAGGGGCCTCCACGAGCAGGGTAGCGGAACGGCATTTCTTCCCGTTGTACCCATGCTTCAATCTCTTCACCTGTATCTAGCACAGCAGACAATTCTATTTGCCATAGACCCACCGGCGCAGAAGGGCGACGGGGTTCGATCAACGAGGTGTCTGTTGGTGCCACCGCAATTACAATGCGTTTTTTATCGCCGTGATGTGGGAGCGCATCAATACTGGCCCGCGTGATAGTATTTCGCGGATCCTTCACGTCAACGTGCAGTTCTTTTGCTCCACACTTTTGGGATTTCGGGGACCAATCAAGCACCGGCGCTCCGCCTGGCGGTGCTATACGCAAACCCACAATTGTTGCATCATGTGGCACCCACATTTCTAGAAAGCTCGAGGTACGGTCATTTGGTCCGATGCGCCACGGGAGGCACAATTTATGCCGCCCCTTTTTCTGAGCACATATAGATGCATGACGCCGTTGGAGAAAGCTGTTTCCTGCGGCAATTACAATTTCTGCAGTCCGTGCGGCACCCGAACAGGGGGTCCGTTGATCATCAAGTAGCCGCTCTATAAAGCGTTCCAGAACATGGTTGCCGTTGTGTGGACCACCCGATGTGCCATAGCTGAGGTTGATTAAGACAGGGATCGACTGGTCAGCTTTGGGCGTACCCTCGTAGGTTTGTCTGGCGATCAGTCTTGCGCGACGAAATATGTACTCGATTCCCCACCCGACAAAATATCCTAAGCCAGCTCCAGATCCATCCCAGTTTGCAAGGCTGGGCAGTTGAACAGAAACAATCCTCTTCTCAAATGCCAAATCCTTGTCGCACGCATCATATCCCGCAGCGAGGTCAAGCATTGCCGTCCCATGTGAGGCTCTGGAAAATGCGGTCGTTTGTTGCGAGTTCAGGACATCCGCAAGGCCAAACTGGCGCAGCAGATCATCCTCCTCTTGAAAATTAGCAAGGTTTTCTTCTATCTGATGCCGTGAGAATTCTGCCCCAAAAGGCACCTTCGCATCGGTCGCGATATTTCCATCTTGTATCCAGGCAAAATCCACCCGCGAGCGATTATTAGGCAAACGGAAGCGTTGGTTGCAAAATGCTATTCCATCATCAATCACGCCAATTATTACTGGCGCCTTTGCGTCTGCCAGACCAGCAGGTGGTCTCCAATCCGGGTCACCCCATTGATCGGGCCTACCAATGGAACTCTGACGCAATGGAAGGGGAATAATAAATTGGAATTCATCAAATGGATTTCGATTTGGCGGATCCACCGGGTCCGCGTCATCTACATCTGAGGGAGTAGGTGTTGGCGAGGTTCCATCAGGCCTGTACATATCAAGGGATTTCAGGGCCTTCAAAGTATCGCCGCTTTCAACAGAAGCGTAAAAAACGCTGCCATCGGATGCAGATTCATTACCCAACCAGAAGCTCAGAGGGTCCAGTCCATGTGACGGGCGTGGCTTTAGCACGGCATAGTGCCGGGCATCTCCACCTGGGTATTTATTTCTGTAGTCAACCAGATATGCCCGACCAATCGTTGACGCCCAATGTCCATAGGGGTCAGTTGATACCAAGGGGTGAGATGAAGTTCCCCATGTCAGTTTTTTGCTCATGATCAAATTCCAGCCTAGACAAATATTGAACGTTCAACTTTAGCGCCACTCGCTCTTTGCTTTGTCCCACAACCATTTTAATGAAGGGCATATACTCCAAGTGGAAGTCGCTAGATCGGTGAGCTTAACCAGATTGGGTATGGGCTTGCGTATCCCGTTCTCATCCATCAGGTCCGACAATATAAAATCTCTCTCGCCAATGCCGCGACCCAGAAATCTCGCGCTGCGTAGCTTTACAGTAGCGCCCGCACAAACCGACAGATACTCTGCGAGCGTTTGTCCGAGCATTCCCCCGGATATGCTATCTGCCGGGAAATGGACGCCAGCTACGGTGCGGTTAACAGATATGCGGGAGGCCTGACGATCGAGCATTTTTTGCGTCTCAAGGTCAGCGTCAGTTATATTTTTAAGCAGCTCGGCGACGACAAAAGCCTCTACAGCATGAGCGGCAGGCAAGCTACCATGACCAGGAGTCGGAATCATCGGTTGTATCTGACTTGAATACAGGTCTGGTCGCTTGCAAGCCAATGCATGCTTTACGCGCATGGATACGGTAGCCGCAAACCCTTGAGCCAACGCAATAAGTTCCAGCGTGTGTCGTGTCCGTTCAGGGTGCAAAGAAATAATCGATCCAAAATAAGGTGTTGGGAACCCCAATTGAGTGACAATTTCAGGAAGTCGATCTGATCGAAGATCCGCGTAACCACGCACGAGATTGAGCTGAAGTTTAAAGTCGGCGACGGTCGGCCTGACCAGCTTAGTTATTAGTGTAGGCGCGCAGGTTGGTGCCGTATCGACACTTCCTGAATTTCCGTGGCCCATATGCCACATAGCGACTTCCACTTTATCCTCTTTGCCTCTCCCGGCGGAAACCGTCGCCGTTTTAAACACCAAACGAGAAAGTATCTCAGTTTCGAGAACAAAACTTCGGACCCAGGGCGCCCAAAGATCCATATTTCCTGGAGTGTCCCCTTTATATTGTTTTATGGCCGAACGGGCGCCCTTCCAGGGGCCGGAAATCCCGTCTTGGGCCAAAATCATGGCGTTGGACAGGAGTGGACTGTAGGCGAGCACACCTCCGAAAACACCAACCCCAGCGTCTAGACCTGCGCCCCCTGCGCCGCCTGCACCGCCTGCGCCACCTGCACCGCCTGCGCCACCTGCACCGCCTGCACCGCCTGCTCCTCCAAACGTCGAAAGTAATGCCATACCATAGTTCCTCCTCTGTGGTTTTTAATCAGGTATTCCTGATTCACGAAGCGCTTTCGCCCACTCCCGCCCCGTATCGTAGGCGGCGGCTGGGTGGGTTCTCAAATAGCCACTTACAGTAAGATATGGATCGATGACGAGCAATTCGCGAGCAGCGACCTTAGCTTCTGATGTCCGCCCGAGGCGCTGCAGCGCAATGGTCTTCACGCGCAGAGTCGAGGGGTGGCGTTGGTTCGTTAAGAGCGAACTTTCAGCCAGCTTCAATGCTTGTTTATCGTCGTTAGCAGAAAGAAGTGCAGTCGCTGTAAGCGTCTCAAAATAATACTTTTGTGGATCCAGCGGCGACAAACGACATGCTTGTTCTGAATAGCTGATCGCCTCAACTGGCTGGTTTCGAAAGGCGTGAAGCACACTTAACAGCAACCAAGCAAAAGGTTGGCTTTGATTTGAGTCGATCGCCGCACGGTACCTCGTTTCCGCGATATCCATTCGCCTGCCAAGGTGGCTATGGGCAAACCCGTCAATTGTAAGAGACAGCGAACAATCAGGGTCTAAGTCCAATGCACGCGCAGTTCTATCCAACGCCAGACGTCTATCAACTTCAATTTCTTGACTGAACCCTTTCTGCGCTCTCAGGACATACCATTTTGCCAGCCATGCATGAAGGATTGAACTGTTCGGCGCACGTTCAATCGCGGCAAGAAGTAACGATTGCGCATGAACGAACCCAGTCGCATTTTGGCCATACATCTGCGCGATAGCGCCGACAAGCAATTCGTAACATTCAAGGCTAGGAAGTGGTTTTGACTGAGCAAGACGGGTAGCATCAGCGATAACGGACCGAGAAATCAACCCGGCTATCTCACGAGCAATATCCAGGTCACCACTCAGAAATTCAGCCAATTCTCCCGTAAACTCATGTGCCCACAGTAGACGTCCAGAACGCATGTTATGGAGATCAATATTTGCATGAAATTTATTTGATTTGACGACCACATGACCGGTGGCGAGAAAGTCAACATCCAGAGATTCGGTGATTTTAGATAATCTGCCAGAATTGTTTTCGAAATTCCGACACGATAAGTGCGATATTACGTTGAATAATTGACTTCGCGAAAGCGATCTGGATACCTCTTCTGATAGCGCGTCGCCGAAAGCCGCATCGTCCGGCAATGACGCCTTACTTAGCAGAGGCAAAACCGCAACGAGCGGTAAAACGTCAGTTTGCGGCTGAATTTTCTGTTGAAGCTGACTTTTAGATGAAAGTTCGATAACGTTGGCTGAAACTGAGGCGAGAGCCGTTTTATGTTGCTGTATGTAGAACTGTCTTTGATCCCGTAGCCAATCATTGAATTCCTCTTCGTAGGGAATATCGATTCCTTCCAGGAAATCCCCATCATCGGGGCTCCCTACGAGGTCAATTTCATTAAGGTTCAAAATGATCCGTTCACGGGTGGTAGAAATTAGGTCGACCGCATGCAAGCCAATTATACGGCGTACTGAACTCAATGCGTTGCGTAAACTACCACTAGCTTGTTTTGGTTGTACATTACTCCAAAGCGCTCCTTGTAACCAACTCCGGGTCCGTTCACCATTCTTGGCGGTGGCTAACAAAGCCAACAACGCCTGTTGTTTTACGCCAAGCGATAACAAACGGCCGTCGTCAGCACTCAAAGAAAAGGTGCCAAAAAGTCGAATGCAAAACCTCGCCTTGCGCATTGGTAGACCCATATCTAATGGTAGCCAGCGATTCACCCTACCTCAAAACGGTTGCAACTAAAATAGGTCGATATCGCTCTAGTTTAATAGCAACGGCTATCCCACTCATCGCTCACAACGGCTTTGTCATGGTTTCTCTTGCGGATGGCACAGTGTCTGAGAAAGACTCCGCCATTTGGCTTAACGAGCACATCCACACCGTGGCAGATTGATATCCATAATTTGAGCCATCCGGCGCCTTCTATAAGGGTAGACTAATTCCCTGATATGGGCCCAAAATTCCCTGTTAAGTCCAAAAACTTCCCTGTTATATTCTTAGGGAATTTCACCGATTTGTCGCAGACAACTGCAAAAAATTTGATTATGCAGCCAATTTTATCCCCTAATTTAATAAAAATTCCCTGTATTTTCCCTGTTTAACAGAGAATTCGACCGGAGACGGGTTCGCTTCAGACTGCGTCCACCACCATTTTTCTGATACGAACCGATGGCCAGACTAAAACTGCCCCTAAAGCCCGCAGTTCCGGGGGCTTTGAGGCGCTCGCCGACGAGCGGAGACGGTAGCGGAGAGACGAAACCGCCGAAAATGGCCAAAAGGGCATTGTCAGAGGAAACAGGCTTGAGATGGCGAGGACTGTTTCGTAGCATCTGTGGATGAAAAATCCATTCCGATATTTCAAAACTTCATCTGAGATCATCCGCCTGGCGGTTATGATGTATGTTCGTTATCCCCTGTCGTTGCGGCAGGTCGAAGATCTGCTCCATGAACGCGGCATCGACATCAGTTACGAAACGGTCCGTGCTTGGTGGAACCGGTTCGGACCGGTGTTTGCTGCGGAAATCAGAAAGAGGCGATCGGTGGAGATGCGGAGTTCGCCGCAATGGAGATGGCATTTGGATGAGGTTTTCGTGCGGATCAACGGTCAAACGTACTATCTCTGGCGGGCCGTTGATCATGAAGGAGTAGCTCAGTCGTCACAAAGAGGCGGGATCGCAGAGCAGCTTTGAAATTCTTGAAGAAAGCGATGAAGCGATACGGTCGTCCCGATGTCATCGTAACTGACAAGCTCCGTTCATACCGGGCCGCGATGACAGTGATCGGTAACGAGGCCCGCCAGGAAACCGGGCGTTGGCTGAACAATCGAGCCGAAAATTCACATCAACCGTTCCGACGACGAGAATATGCGATGGCAAAGTTCCGGAAAGCAAAAACGCTGCAGGTCTTCGCCTCGGTCCACTCGTCAATCTATAACCACTTCAATCACGACCGTCATTTAACTCCTCGAGATATTTTCAAAGAAAACCGTTCCGCCACCTTGGATGAATGGCGTCAACTTGCGGCCTAATATCATCTGAACGAGGAGTTCTGTTTGCCGAGTAGTATTCCCCTGACACTGCCACCCAAATGACGGTCTCAAGCTGCTTGAGTTTCATTGTTCTCGCCTGGCAGCTATGGCGTTAGTCAACTGCGGCAATAATGATGATTTCGACCAGATAGTCAGGCGTCGCCAGACGGGATTCTCCGGCAGCACGGGCGGGCGTATGCCCTTGTTCAACCCAGCCATCCCACACAGTATTCATTTCGGCGAAATCATCCATGGAGGCCATCCAGATAACCGCTTGCAGGATTTTGGATTTGTGGCTGCCCGCCTCGGCAAGCAAGCCATCGATTTTATCTAAAATGGTTTGAGTCTGTTCGCCAACCGCGTCGCCGGGATTGCCGACCTGCCCGGCCAGATAAACCGTATTGTTATGGACAACTGCCTGACTCATGCGGGAGCCGGTTTTGATACGGGTGATCGTCATTATGATTTCTCCTGTTAAAAGGTGTCGAGGTTACCCCCACAAGGCCGGTCCGGGAGGGGCAATCAGGCTGCCGTCATAGCTGAGCCCGGGCATACGGTCCCTGGCAAGCAACAATGGGCCATCCAGATCAACAAAACTTGCCAGTTGTGCTATTATCATGGCCGGCGCCATGGCAAGCGACGTTCCGATATTGCACCCGACCATGATGCCAAAACCCATGGACTTTGCCTGGTGGGCGAGGGCCAAGGCTTCGGTCAGGCCCCCGGTCTTGTCGAGTTTGATATTCACAAATTCGTACTTTCCCGCGAGTTCGGCAAGGGACTCCCGATCCAGACAGGACTCGTCCGCTGCCAGGGGAATCGGGGTCTCAAAATTTGTAAGCATCGCATCCTCACCCGGTCGGAACGGCTGTTCGACCAGTTCCACGCCAAGCGCCGCCAGTTTGGGTAAATAGTCCGTCAGTTGAGCTTCGCTCCATCCGGTATTCGCATCGACCGAAATTCGCGCGTCAGGAGCAGCTTCACGAACGGCAGCAACCCGCTCGGGATCTCCGTCTCGACCAAGCTTGAGCTTGAGCACCGGACGATGCCTGTTGGCTCTGGCGTCAGCCGCCATTTTTTCAGGCGAGTCGAGAGAAATTGTAAAGACGGTCGTTGCCGGTGCCGGGGGGCTCTCAAGCCCCGCCAACCGATGCGCAGGCGTGCCGGTGAGCTTCGCCTCCAGATCCCACAAAGCGCAATCAATGGCGTTACGCGCCGGGCCGGAGGGCATTATTCCCTGCAACTCATTTCGGCCAATACCGGCTTCGACCTGTGGACGAGCGGTCTCAATCTCTTCGACAATCGGTGTACGACCCGGTTCAAACGCGTCCGCCCGTTCGCACTCACCGCAGCCGACCACCCCGCCCTGCTCAATCTCCACAACGACGACCTCGCCATGTTCCTGGGTAAGGCGTGAAATAATAAAGGGCTCTTTAAGTGGCCATTGTTCGGCCCTGACCGTCATTCGTCTCATGTTGTTTTTTCCAGTAGATCGACCAGTTTTGTCACTCCTGTTCGAACCGGGTCGACAACAGGAACACCATGAATACCTTCAAGCTCTGACATCACCTTCTGCGCCTGCCCTTCATCAAGATTTGATGAATTGACCGCGATACCCAGTATTTTTACGGTTTTGTTGGTGCGCCGAGCCAGAACGAGATTGGTCTCAATGGCTTCGTCCAGTTCCGGAATTAGGTAGTCCGCAAAATCTCCATCAATCGTCATCCGGCCAATCTCATGGCACAGGACCAGGGCATCGGCTTGCGCACCGTGCAATAGCCCAAGGCTGACCCCGGCATATGCCGGATGGAAAAGCGAACCCTGCCCCTCAATCACATCCCAATGATCCGGTTCATTGTCAGGGGACAGCACTTCCACGGAACCAGACAGAAAATCTGAAACCACGGCATCGATGCAGATGCCGGAGCCCTGAATCAAAATTCCAGTTTGCCCGGTGGCACAAAACGTCGAGGATACACCACGCTGTCGAAGTCCGGCATCTATCGCAAGAGCCGTGTACATCTTGCCGACGCAACAATCCGTACCAACGGTCAGCAACCGTTTGCCTGTGCGTTTTTTGCCGGTGCCGCAGGGCAATCCTGTTGGTGGTTCACGAACATCGAATATGTTTTGCCCGGTCCGCTTTGCCGCATCGGCGATCGGTGGAATATCGGCCAAACGGGTATGCAGCCCGCTCGCGATGTCCATTCCTGCTTCGAGAACGTCAATGCATATCGAAACCCAGCTTTCCGGAAGGTCCCCACCAAGCGGTGCCAGACCTATAATAAAAGTTCCGGCTCCCGCCGAGGCCGCTTCCATCACGGTCATATCGGGAAGCCCGAGGTCGACGGTATTTTCTTCTAACCTCAATTGCGCAAGACTGTCCTCAGGACGCCAATAGGCGATACCCGCGGCCGTTTTCGCATCAATCTCTTTTTCGGCATCCCCCAGAAAAAGAAGGTAAGGTTTTCGCAATTCAATCATATCAACCATTCTGGAAATCCTGGTACTTTACTGAAGTTGGCGCAAATTATCGGGCCACGTTGATCTACTTCAACTTGTCCAAATACTGTTGAACAAAATCGCAATCGACCAGATCAGCATAGGCGTCAATCAAGCGTCTGGTAATCGGGCCATAAACCGCACCATCACCGACCACCGCGCCATTGATGCTGGTTACCGGGCAGATGCACAAACTGGTCGAGGTGATAAACGCCTCGTCAGCGTTGTAACCGTCGAACAGGTCAATGTCGGCTTCGCGAAACGCGATGCCGAGTTCGCCAGCCAAATCAATCACCGTCTGGCGGCTAACGCCTGGTAAAACGAAATTCTCTTTTGGCGTTAACAGTTCACCGCCACGGATGATGAAAATATTGCTGCCGATCCCTTCGCACAGATTGCCGTTTTGGTCTAACAGGACAGCCCAGTTATTTGGGTTCTGCGCTTTGACCTCCAGATCACCCATGATCAGGTTGAGGTAATTGTGGGTCTTTGCCCGAGGTGTTAGCGCGTCCGGAGGGGTGCGGCGTACCGACGGAGTGACAACCGGGACACCGTCACGGTAGTAATGCGCGCGCTCTACGATGGGCATCGGCACACATTCAACGATGATGGTCGGCCCGTAATGGTTCCAGTTATCGCCGTCGACCTTTAGGACACCACGGGTCACACGTTGCCCCACCCAATAGTCTTCGTCGGCGCCCAGCAGATGAAGGTTCTTTTCGACAACGGTCCGGGAAATGGTGGTCATTTCGTCGGGTGAAAGACCGGGGTCCAGCCTCAGCGCACGCATCGAGTAATAGAAACGTTCTATATGTTGATCGAGTTTGAAAATCTCGTGCTTGAAGGTCCGCGTCAGATCAAAAGCACCGTCACCAAAAAGAAAACTGCGGTCACGATAGGGAACGAGCGCCTGGCTTTCGGGAATGTAATCTCCATTGAAGTAGACGATCCGCTCGTTGGTGAGATTACTCATGGATGATCCTTTCTGTTTAAGGCGTTGCACTAACCAACATACTCCAGCGCTATACTGGAGCAAAATGTCGGCAGCTCCGTCAGTTATTTATAATTAACCCGGCGGTTATCTGCCGTCGGGTAGTGAACCGATGAGAAGATGTAATATATTCCGTTCTATTCGAGACAGCTTCCATCTTCACTGCCGAATGCAGGAGGCAGACACCCAGCTAACGGCCTACAAACTATTCTTTCTTCCTTTGGGCCGGGGGCTCATCCGACCCAGAATGCTTTTTCAAGATCCTGAAATTCCTCGGTTGGCCCTTCAAGTTTATTTCGACCAAGTTCCAGAACGTATACATAATCGGCAATTTTCAAGGCTTGGCGAATCTCCTGGTCAACGAGAAGAATCGTCAGGTCATGGTTTGCCGTAAGCCCGGAAAGCATCTCGTAGACTTCAGCGGCAAGCATTTTTGACAGGCCTGCTGTCGGTTCGTCGACGAGCAGCATTTTCGGCTCGGCCATTAAAGTACGAGCAATTTCGACCATGCGCTGCTGACCGCCTGATAATTCACCGGTTATCTGAGAACGTTTGTCGCGCAAGACTGGAAAGCGTTCAAAGTTTTCTTCGACTTTTCGGCGAACCTGTTTTTTGTCTTTGCGAAATGTCCAGCCACCAAGTTCCAGGTTTTCTTCAACGGTCATATCCTTGAACACGCCTGGATTCTGAGGAATGTACGCCAAACCTTTGAGAATTTTGTGGTGGGTTGGCACATCAATGATGTCCTCGCCATCGAGCAATATCTTTCCGGCGTTTGGTCGTAAAAAACCAAAAATGGCTTTCAATGCCGTCGATTTACCGACGCCATTGGCGCCAAGAATTGCGGTAATCTGGTTTTTACGGGCCTTGATTTTCAATTCCTGAAGAATATTCAGATCTTTGTAATACCCGACGTCCAGGTCAATGGTTTCAAGAACCGCAGGCGCATCAGCAATTTCTGTCATCATTCAGCCTCTTCGTCTTCATCGGTTCCGAGGTAGGCCTCGATCACGGTTGGGTCGTTCTTGACGTCATTGGGCGTACCATCTGCAATCAGGTCGCCATAGTTCAAAACCAAGAGACGGTTGCACAGCGAAAAAATGGAATCCATTTGGTGACTGATCAGGATGATCGCCGTGCCAGACTGGTTAACGCGTTCAATATAACGGTAAATGATTTCCATGAGTTTGGGGTGAACACCGGCAAAGGGTTCGTCCAAAATGATGACTTCAGGATTGAGCATCAACAAGCGCCCAAGCTCGAGTAGTTTTTGTTGCCCGCCTGATAACGCCTTCGCATATTCGTTGCGCAAGTGATCCATGGTCAGGAATTCAAGAACCTCCATCGATTTCTCATGTATCTCGCCTTTACTCAGCTTCGTACCCAATGCCAGCGCCGGCACATATAGATTTTCAAGCACCGTCATGCGACGAAATGATCTGGTCACCTGAAAGGTGCGCCCAAGTCCTACCTTTGCCACCTCAAATGGTTCCATTTGATCGATACGGTGATGGTTCAGGTAAACGGTTCCACTGTTCGGCTGGATGGCACCATCAAGGATGTTGGTAAGGGTGGTTTTGCCGGCACCATTGGGACCAATGAGACCAACCAGTTCCGGGCCTTTGATTTCAAAGGAAACATCTTTCAGGACATGCAGTCCGCCAAATCGCTTATTCAGTTTACTGATTGTGAGTTCGGTCATTTTACGGTCTCCGAACTGGGTGCATCTTCCGGCTTTGCTTGATTTCTTTTAGCGACGGTCTCTTTGGCGATATGGCCGCGAACGAAATAGTCAATTACCGGAACAAGCAGCCCTTTGGGGGAAAACCGTAAGGTCAGCATCAGCAGGACGCCGAAGAAGACAAGGCGCCAAGTCGTCATGTCAACGACAACAGGGCCAATCTCGAAACTGTTGCGCAGCATCTCCAGCAGGAACTCCAGAAGGATGGCCCCTACTGCTGCGGCGACAATGTTTTCGACCCCGCCAATAACCGCCATGGCAACGATCAGGCTCATTTGCAGGATGACCAGATTGTTCGGGGAAATGATGCCGACATAGTACGCCATTGTCGCCCCGGCCCCCGCGGCCATCATGGAGGTAATGACAAAAACCATAACCTTGTAACGGGTCGTATTGACACCAAGCGCCGCTGCTGCGTCCTGATCTTCCCGAAGCGCCCTGACAAACAGCCCGAATTTAGACTTGGCGAGCCAACCCAGAAGAGCCAGGCAAAACAGCAACAAGAAGAACATGATAAAATAGGGCGGCAATTTGTCTGTCTTGTCGAAGTGTCTGCCAAACAAGGTTACGCCGTTTTCAAATAAGGCGGGCAGTTCGATGCCGGCCTGGCCGCGCGTTATTGAAATTTCGGCACTGATGGCAGCCCTCAGGATTTCCGAAAATCCTAGTGTGAACAAAGCCAGATACGCCGCCCGTAAAGGCAACACCAACATCCCTATCAGAAAGCCGAAAATGCCGCCCATGAGCGTGCCCAGAGTGATGCCGAGCCAGACCGGCATCGGCGTGATCTGGACGCTGTCACCCCAGACATCCATGGCCTGACGCAGACAATCTTGGGACAGGGTGGATGAGGTGATGCCAATAGGGTCAAGAATAATCAGGTAACTGTCACCAATCGGGAATTCGGTGCAAAAATTTGTCGGCTCCGGCGTCAAATAGATGTAATGGCTGAACAACGCCGCCGTGTATGCGCCAACCGCCATGAAGCCCATATGGCCAAATGAAAACTGCCCGGCGTACCCCGCAAGCATGGTCCAGCTTGACGTCAGAATGGCATAGAAAAACCCGGTGATCAGGATGTGCATGATGTAGGGGTAATCATTGGCGCTGTAAACAAACGGGAAGACAACGAAGAAGATGATCAGGGCCACCCCGGCCCATTGTGGTGCATGTGTCTTTTTCATTATACTTTCCCGTGCGTTCCGCTGGCATACTTTCGGCCAAGAAGGCCTGTCGGCCGCAGCAATAACGTCATGGTCAGGACGATCATGCCGTAGGCGGGAATATAAGATGCCGCCTTCTGGGCGTCCGGGATACAGCCGGTGCCTGCCGCCTCAACCAGTCCGACAATGACGCCACCAAGAAAGGCGCCGGGTATGGAACCCAGTCCACCAAGGACAACAATGACAAAAGATCTCATCGCCGGGATGGCGCCGACTTGCGGCAACCAAGAAAATGCCTGAACCAGCATCGCCCCCGCTAGTGCCGCGATCATGCTGCCAAGTGCAAAGGCCAGCATGTTCATCTGGTTAGGGTTGATACCGGTGATTGCCGCTGCGTCGCGATCCAGACTGACGGCGCGCAGTGCCTTGCCCGTCCAGGTGCGGCGCAGGAAGTACATGAGCAGGAAAAATACCAAAATGCACATAATTGCCGCAGTGAAACGCGGGTTGGAAATTGAAATGGTATCAAACAATTCCAGGTTGCCGCGGCTGGTTTTGATCAGCCAGGGATCTACATCCGATGGCAGGCGCACTTTAGGAAAATCAAAAAACCGTTTTGCCTTGACCGGGTTGGCCCCAACGGTGGCCTGAACAAAATACTGCAACGTGAAAGCCAGGCCGAAGGTGATGAGGATGCCGTATTCAACCGGGCGGTCAACCTTACCTGTGTACATGGGGGTGAGAAACAGGCGCTCAAAAGCGGCACCAAGCAAGAAGGTGCTTAGGCAGGCTGCCAGGATGCCGACAATCGGATTCACCTCGGGGAACCAGACGGTCGTCACAAAATAAGTGATCATACCGCCGATCATATAAAATTCACCGTGGGCGAAACTGACGACACCCAGAATGGAAAAAATCAATGTCAGGCCAAGGGCCATAAAGCCATAAATAATACCGATAATAAGGCCGTTGGAAATTTGCGAGGCAACGAACGAACCGTTGGTAACGCACAGGTTTCCAGGGTCGGAAATAGCGAAGGTCAGCATGAATACGCCAACCGTAGCAAGGGTTGGGACAAGCATCATCCGGGTCGTTATTTCTGGCGTCTTTCTCCACAATACCGCCAGGCCGACAGGCCCTGTGGCGGCCCCCAACATAGAGCCTACCAGACCCGTGTTCGTTGTATCGAGGTCCTTACGCAGGTAGACGCGGCGGGTAATGATACTGCCGATCACGCCCCAGAAAATCATCCAGCCAATGACACCCCAAAAGATACCAGAATATTCCATATCAACGACCCCACCCGCGTCAAAACAACGAAAAATTTAACTTTAAATGAGTTCAGTCGACGGCAAATAAAACAATATTTGCCGTCGACATCCCTCAAACGTCAGGTATTAATCGACTGTTATTTGACGAAAATCGGCTCACCGCTTTTGTAGGCGTCCGGCCAAATGATTGGCGAGTCGGTCGAATCCTGTCCATCTTTTTGGTACTGGATCATTGTCAGGGCAACATCAGGCCACTGATGCCACCATTCGTCACCCTTGCCGTCGACACTTGGGTCTTTCTTGGTCCCATAGGGGAAATATATCCGTCCAAGAGTGCCGTCAAAAGAGATGTTTTCAAGCGCTGTCACGATCTTGTCGCCATCTGTCGATTTGGCTTCGATCATGGCCTGGGCAAGAATCGTAATCGAATCATAGGCTTCCAGCGCATAGCTCTCGATCGCGCCTTTGCCGGTCTTGGCTTTATAGTCTTCGTTCAACTTTATGGCCTTTTTGTTCCATAACGAAACCGGGGTGCCAATACGCTGCACGAAAGCCATGTTGCCATCGGGAACGTTTTCCCACCATGCCTTGCTTTCCAGAGCGACTTGACCAGCCTGGAAGGGGATATCCTGCGGGCCGATACCTGCATCCGCTGCTTGCTGGGCGAAGTTGTAGCCAGCTTCACCGGTGTTCAGAACGATGATATAATCAGGCTTTGTCGCTTTGACACGTTCGATAATACCGGAAAAATCCTGGGTTCCTATATCTACACCGAAGGTCACGGACTTAACGTTTCCGCTTGCCAATCCCTTGGCAGTTTCTTCGGCAGCCGGAATACCGTAGTCTGTATTCTCGGTGATGATTGCCACATTCTTGACGTCTGGAACCAGAAGGGCCGATTTCCATATCGTCGCAGATGCCCACGAACTTAACGGCGCAATACGGAAGATGTACTTCTGTTTGTCGCCGGTAATGGTGTCATTCCATGTTTCGGCAAAAACCGTCGGAATTTTGCGGGCGTTGGAAATATCCTTGGAGGCGACACCGACAGAACTATGGTAAGCACCGCCAACGGCAACAACCCCATCCTGGGTAATCAGCTTCTCCATAATGCCGGCTGCTTTTTCCGGCAAACCTTCGGTGTCGGCGATTACCACCTTGACCTTGCAGCCTAAAACACCGCCCGCGGCATTGATGTCTCTTTCAGCAAACATCATGGCATCGCGCATGGCCTCTCCGCCGCCGACCGCACCGGGTGCCGATAGCGGGGCAAGTCCACCGATCTTGACCGGGCAACTTGCCGCCATTGCGGTCGTCGCGGAAACCGAAATTGTGATAGCAGCCGCTAAGCCGGCTATCGTAAATACTGTCCTTTTCATCTTAAGACTCCCTGTTACACCGTTTGAGTTGTCTGACCGAATTATTGGTATAGCCAGAATGTTGCCGAGCTTTCCGGTTATTACAATCTGCCCTTCTTTAACTCGACGTTGATGTCGGTAACACAATTTTTACTAAACGATAATATTTTTCTTATTATCAAATTTCTGTTTGCATGAAAAGAGGAAAATTGTTCGCAATCACATCACGTTAATAAACACGTCATGTTATGATCTTTATGGCGAGTGGTGTGGGATGACCGAAAGATCGCCTCAACGGGCAATTCCAGACTGGCTATTTCGGCTCGTTTTCCGAACCCGGCGGGCCCATGGTCTTCCACTGATCCGGCATCTGACCAGAACAGATACCAAGTATATTGGCATCACGATCGCTGACGGATACATAACCATGAGCCATCGTACTATCGAGATAAATGCTTTCGCCTGCCTTAAGCCTCACGGGTTCATAAAATTCAGTATGGACCTCGATTTCACCCTCGAGAACATAAATAAACTCCTCACCGGAATGGCGAAGCAGCTTGCCGAAATCATCCACGTTGCGTGCCTTGACCCGAACAAAAATAGGAATCATGCGCATGCCCAGAAGGTCGGCACCATGATAGTGATAGTCGTAATTCGGTGTGATCTGCACCTTTTCGTCGCCATTTCGCGTAATCGTACGCCGCCCGCTTATTGGACGAATTTCCTCGGAAGCAAACAGCTCGGCGATATTCACGCCAAGACCTTCAGCCAGCTTCAACAGGTTATCATATGTTAAAGACGTCTGATTATTTTCGACCTTAGACAAAGTTGATGTCGCCAGTCCGGACATCATACTCACTTGGCTCAAGGTCCAGCCGTTCTGCTTGCGTAATTGCCGCAAACGGTTTCCGAGACCATCTCTCAGGTTTTTTGATTTAGCCACCAGCGTAGATCCAAACCGTTCCTAGATTACCGAGGCTCCTTGTTTACAGACCTAAACTATCGGTGTCAGCAAAAAAAACATTTTCATTATAGGAAAATAAATTTATGTTACGAAATATTTGAGGTCAACAGATGTTGAATTAATCCTAAACAGGTAATCGGAAGTGGATGATGGAACACTGTGACGTGCTTGTCATTGGTGCCGGGATCGCGGGGGCATCTGCAGCATATGAATTGGCGGGGTCGCGTCGTGTAACCGTATTGGAACGCGAAAACCAACCTGGATACCATACCACAGGTCGGTCCGCCGCTATTTACACTCAAAACTACGGCAACCGTGAGATCCGCACGCTGACACTGGCAAGCCACCAATTTTTTCAAAACCCTCCTCAAGGGTTCGCGGACCATCCGATCCTGAGTCCACGTGGGGCCTTGTTCGTCGCACGTCATGACCAACTTTCCACCCTCGACGGCGCACTAAAGGAAGCGCAGGCTCTTGTCTCATCAATACGTCAGATTGATGCGGCTGAAGCAATCAGACTCGTGCCTGCGCTCAATCCCGAGTATATCGCGGCTGCCATATTCGAACCCGATGCCCGCGATATCGATGTAGATGCTCTGCATCGCGGTTATTTTAGAGGTCTTCAGAAGCGGGGCGGTCGCGTTGTCACTGATGCTGAAGTCGCGGCAATCTCATTCAGCAACGGCATTTGGAACGTCGAAACGAAGGCCGGAAATCTGTCGGCCCCCGTTGTCGTCAACGCCGCAGGTGCCTGGTGCGATAAAATCGCCGAACTGGCAGGCGTACGTCCGATCGGTCTCGTGCCCAAACGCCGCACCGTTTTCACCTTCGAACCTTCACTGGGGTGTGATATCTCCTCCTGGCCACTGACCATCGATATCGACGAGAGGTTTTATTTCAAACCGGACGCGGGAATGATTCTGGCCTCGCCGGCTGATGAAACCCCATCGCCGCCGTGCGATGCCCAGCCTGAAGAGCTCGACATCGCATTGGCCGTTGATCGTGTACAGACGGCGACAAATCTGGAGGTTAAGCGCATTGCCCACAAATGGGCAGGGTTGCGCAGCTTCGTTCCTGACAAGACACCCGTCGTCGGTATGGACGAGGAGACCGAAGGCTTTTTCTGGCTGGCCGGTCAAGGCGGCTATGGTATCCAGACGGCCCCGGCGATAGGGCGCGCGGTCGCAGCACTGGTCACCACCGGCTCCCTACCCGATGATCTAATCGAAATGGGTTTAGTCGATTCCGACTTAAGCCCCCAACGTCTAAGATAGAACTAGACATCACCCCGCCATAAGTACGCATCGAAAGGTAGAAGGCCACCGCCTTCAAAAACCACCATTTCCTACGCACCGATGATTGCCAGCAAGGCAAATATCAACCAGATTACCTTTCAACATGTTACGTTTTGCGGCTGTTCGCTGAGAAGTCAAACTTCCTATTTGGAGGACCAGATGAGTAAGATTTTGATCACATGTGCCATTACCGGCTCCATTCATACCCCTTCCATGACACCGTATCTACCCGTGACGCCAGAGCAAATCACCAGCGAAGCAACAGCCGCCGCCGAGGCCGGAGCGGCGATCCTTCACTTGCACGCGCGGGACCCGGAGGACGGACGCCCGACTGCTCTGGCCGAACATTTCATGGCGTTTTTACCGCGTATTAAACAGGCGACAGATGCCGTCGCAAACATAACGACCGGCGGCAGTGCAATGATGACCCTGGAAGATCGCCTTGCGGCACCAATGGCAGCGGAACCGGAAATGTGTTCCCTTAACATGGGGTCAATGAATTTCGCACTTTATCCCGCCACTGAGCGTATCGCAGAATGGAAGTACGACTGGGAAAAGCCCTTTCTTGAAGGTTCGGAAGATCTGGTATTCAAGAACACGCCGCGTGATATCGCTCATGTAGTATCAGAGATGGGCACCAAACGCGGTGCCCGGTTTGAATTCGAATGTTACGACCTCAGCCATCTCTACATGCTGCGCCATTTTGCAGATCGGGGACTGGTAAAGCCGCCTTTCTTTATCCAGTTTGTATTCGGTGTTCTTGGTGGAATTGGAGCAGACCCCGAGAATCTGACCCATATGAAGCGGATTGCCGACAAACTGTTTGGTAATGACTTCCAGTGGTCCGTTCTGGCGGCCGGTCGCCATCAGATTCCGTTTGCAACCATGGCCGCCGCAATGGGCGGACATGTCCGGGTCGGGTTGGAGGACAGCATCTACGTCGGCAAGGGAGAACTGGCGAAGTCCAATGCCGAGCAGGTCATCCGCATTCGCGAAATCGTCGAACGTCTGGGCCGCGTTGTCGCTACACCGACCGAAGCCCGCGACATGCTGGATCTCAAGGGTTCAGACAGAACGGCTTTCTAGTCATTCAGGTTTTGGTGATGAAAATGGATATCAGACCCGCACACCACGAAGATGCAGATGCAATCACCGCGATGCTAACTCGTCTCGCCAGTGAGATCGGTGACAGTGAAGCATTTCTTTCCGATGCCAACACAATCGTCCGTTACGGTTTCGGCGAGCATAAACTCTTCCATTGTCTGATTGCTGAAAGCGCTGGAAAGCATCAGGGTCTCGCGTTGTTTTATCCAGTGTTCTCCACGATGCGTGGCAAACCGGGTGTTTATGTGCAGGATCTGTGGGTCGACGAAAGTGCGCGTGGACGGGGCCTAGGCGCTCGGCTATTGGCGGGAGTCGCAGACCAAGCGGCTTCACAATGGGAGGCTGCATATTTAAAACTCACGGTTTATGCAGACAATTCCAATGCCAACACGTTTTATCGACGGCTGGGTTTTCGGGGCGACGAGCGCGACCGACCGATGGCTATTGTCGATGACGCGTTTCAAAAACTGAGGGATCAGGCATGAAAATTATCTTTCACGAAACCCAGCGCCACCACGACCCGAAGCATTTTCTTTCGAGTGGCGCAGTGCAACCCAACCCCGAAACACCGGGACGTATTGATGCCCTGCTTGCCGGGGCTACCGAACTGGGACTGGAAACCGTATCACCTGCCGACCAGGGAACCGGACCCGTCGCGGCAATACACACAACTGAATATTTAACCTTTCTGAAAAACATCCACAGCCGTTGGCAGCGAATTGAGGGGGCCTCCGAAGAGGTGATCCCCAATATTCACCCGGACCGGCGCAGTGTGGGTTACCCAAAATCTGCAGTTGGGCAAGCGGGTTATCATATGGCCGATACGGCCTGCCCGATCTCGAATCAAACTTGGGATTCCGCTTATTGGGCAGCCCAAACAGCCGTCGCGGCGGCAGATCGGGTTCTGGGTGGGGATACGACGGCTTACGCGCTTTGCCGCCCGCCGGGCCACCATGCCTTTTCGGATATGGCCGGCGGATTCTGTTTTCTAAACAACACAGCCATCGCCGCTGAGCGCTGCATAAGCGCCGGACGGCGTCCGGCAATTGTCGATGTTGACCTGCACCATGGTAACGGCACACAGGGCATATTCTATAACCGTAGCGATATGCTGACAGTTTCAATCCATGCCGATCCTGAGCGCTACTATCCGTTTTTCTGGGGCTATACGCAGGAGCGTGGGGCGGGGCCGGGTCTCGGTGCTAACCTGAACCTCCCCATTCCGCGTGGTTCAGGCGACGACATATTCATAAAGGCGCTAACAGTTGGTCTTGAGCGCGTGCGGGCTTTCGGTGCGGATGTACTGATCATAGCGTTTGGGCTCGACGCATTTGAGGGCGACCCGTTCGCTGGCCTTAGCGTTACCACACCGGGTTTTGCGCGCATCGCCGCGGCTTGCGCAGGACTCGGACTACCGACCATCATCGTACAGGAGGGCGGTTATCTCTGTCCTGAGCTTGGGGACAACCTCAAAGAATTCCTTGGTGGTTTTCTCAATGAACATGTGGTCAGAACCTGAAGGAGGCACTGTTGGAATCTCTATTTTTAGAGATTGCGGCAGAACCCCGTTAACCAGACTGGTTTTTGAATGCTACTCGAAAATTGTATGTTTCCATGCAGAACACCTCTTTTCAGCACCACTGGTTCCCATCCGAAATTATCTGCGATGCCGTATGGCAGAATTCTCATTTCAACTTTGTCAAATTACCTGACAATAAGTGCAGTTAAATTCCCGGATACCCCGTCAAAGTTCTCTGTTATCTCAAAATGGTTTCCTGTTATGTTTTTAGGGAATTCTGTTCATTTAACGCTGAGATCTGCGGGAATTTTAACCCCATTGCAAATTGGAACTCTCGAATAGCAAAAAATTCCCCTGCATTTTCCCTGTTTAGCAGGGAAACCTGCCAGAGACAGGTTTGCCCGACACTGCGTCCTCCAGCATTTTCCCTCTAAGGGATTGGAACATATAAATTTCCAGCCCTATTGATACCCTAGCATTCCCAACTGGGACACATGGAGGATTCCAGAGGTGCCAAAAAACATCCGCACTTTTTTAGTGCGGCCCCCTGAACAGACCATTTTTTATTATCAACGAGACATGTTTTATTATTACTGAGACATATTAACTTTGTTGACTCATCAACACAGATACGAGACGTTAATCAAATAGGTTTTTTCACAACAGGGAGTGGCAAAATGCGATCAATCTTTAAGGGGGCCGTTTTGGCGGCAGCCATGATAACTGGGAGTTTTTCGGCGCAAGCACAAAAGGCAGGAGGGACACTTGTCTACCTGGTGCAGCCAGAGCCGCCGACACTTGCTTCCTATGTCTCTACATCTGGCCCGATCGGACTAGTCGCGCCAAAAATTTATGAGGGTTTGTTTGATTATGACAATAACCTGAAGATTATTCCGGTGCTGGCTGAATCCTATTCGGTGAGTAAAGATGGCAAAACCGTCACCTTTAACCTTCGAAAAGGTGTTAAGTGGCATGACGGAAAACCGTTCACCTCAGCAGATGTAAAATTTACAATTCTTGAAGTGTTGAAAAAAGTGCACCCACGCGGTCCTAATTCATTCCGCGAAGTTTCCAGCATTGATACGCCCGATGCTCATACGGCAATTTTCAATCTGGATAACCCGGCGCCATACATGCTCCGCTCATTCTCGGCCTATGAATCTCCGATGGTTCCCAAACATTTGCTGGAAGGCAAAGATATCAAAAGCGCCGATCTGGCAAAAAACCCGGTTGGAACGGGCCCGTTCAAATTCGTTGAGTGGAAAAAAGGCCAGTATATCCGTCTTGATAAGAACAAGAATTACTGGCGTAAGGGTCTCCCCTATCTCGACAAAATCGTCGGTCGGTTTATTCCAGATGCTTCCACAAGAACGGCGGCCATGGAAAATGGTGAAGTGCTCTACGGTGCTTATGGTGCGATACCAAATATCGACGCGGTGCGTTTGAATAAGCGTGACGATATTTCAGTGACGACCGATGGCTATTCCATGATCAATCCCATGGCCTTGATTGAGTTCAACACCAAAGAAGGTGCATTCGTCAATCCTGCAGTGCGTAAAGCGATTTCTCTCGCCATCGATCGTAAGTTCCTGATTGAAAATATATGGTTCGGCTATGGAAACCCGGCGACGAGCGCGTTGTCGAGCAATTTCGCACCAACTGGCCTGTACGCACCAATGCCAAATTACCCTGCGGGCGGTGATGTCAAAGCGGCCAAAGCCGTGCTGGATGCTGCAGGCATCAAAGCCGGTTCAGATGGTGTCCGCCTGAAGGCTGTTCTAGATCTTATCCCTTATGGCGAAGATTGGCGCCGTGCGGGTGAATATCTGAAACAGGTTATGGGCGATATTGGCATTAAGTTGGAGTTGCGATATGAAGACGTTCCAACTTGGCTGAAGCGCATCTATCACAACTATGATTTTGTGATGAACATAAATTATTTCTATCAACTGCCTGACCCTGTTCTTGGAGTGCATCGCCATTACGGCACCGATCAGATTCGCAAAGGCACCCATTTTGTGAATTCATCGCGCTACAGTAACCCGACCCTGGACAAGCTCCTTGCATCAGGATCGGTTGAAGCGGATGCAACCAAGCGGAACGCCATTTATAAAGAAGTGCAACAGATTCTGGCCGAAGACATGCCGGTTGTGAACCTGTTCGAGTTGCAGTTCCTGACAGTTTATAATACCAAACTTAAAGGAGCGACTAACTCGGCAATGGGCGCTTATGGCTCTTTTTCTGAAGCGTGGATTGATCAGTAACGCCTAATGTTCAGGCGCCAAATGCATTCTGTTTGGCGCCTGAACAATTTTTCAGATTAATTAGTAAATTTGTTAAGCTCCGCTACACTTTACAGTAGGGAACAGTCGGGAAATATTTGATGAACCGTACTTCCAAAATTTTCCGTTACGTTTTGAAACGCCTGGCGCAGGGCGTTCCGATTATTCTTGCGATCGTCGTCTTGAATTTCTTTCTGTTAAATATGGCGGAAGGCGACGCGGTTGACGTGCTGGCTGGTGAGGCAGGGTCAGCGACGCCTGAGTATATGGCTGAATTAAGGGCCAAATTTGGCCTCGACCAACCTCTTCCGGTGCAGCTTCTGGTGTATCTCAAAAATGTTGCCAGCCTCGATTTGGGGTATTCATTCCGCCATGACATGGCCGTCTCCAAACTAATTATCGACCGGTTCTGGCCAACCCTGTTGCTGATGGCCAGCACAATATTTATTGCCGTTACCTTTGGTATTCTATTAGGCCTGATGGCCGCCACCAGATTAAACACTTGGAAAGATTCGGCGATTTCCATTTTTGCACTGATTACCTATGCAACACCTCTGTTCTGGGTAGGGTTGATGATGATTGTCGTATTTTCGATCTATCTTGGCTGGTTTCCGACCAGTGGAATGGAGAACGTAGCGGCTTTTTATGAGGGCTTTGACAGGGTTGCCGATATTGCTCGCCATTTGGTGTTACCGACCATTACTCTCTCTTTATTCTATCTGGCCCTTTACACGCGGATGATGCGGGCATCAATGCTCGAACAATATGGGCAGGACTATGTCGTTACGGCGCGTGCAAAGGGGCTAACTGAGCGGCGAATTACCTTTGTGCATGTATTGCGCAACGCAATGTTGCCTGTGGTGACTATGGCGGGAGTCCAGGTGGGAGCGTTGATCGGGGGCTCGGTTATTGTCGAGTCAGTGTTCGCGTGGCCGGGCCTCGGCATGTTGGCATTTGAATCCTTGTTTGCTCGCGATCTGAACCTGTTACTCGGTATTTTCATGCTGTCGTCTGTACTGGTCGTTGCTGTCAATCTTGTCGTTGATATTATTTATTCATTTCTGGATCCCCGAATTGAGGTGGCATAATCATGGCCGATTTTTGGGAGCGATATTCAAGAAGTCGTTCGGCAGTGTTAGGCTTGGGGCTTCTTGGTTTAGTAATTTTTATGGCGGCAATCGCCAATCTGGTTTTTCCTGAAGACCCCTTCCGGCTGGCCGGACGCCCGATGTCTTTGCCTGGGACCAACGGTTTCCTTCTGGGCAGTGATACCCTGGGCAGGGATGTCGCCGCGGGTATTGCCCACGGCGCTAAAACATCAATCCTGATCGGCCTGGTTGCGACCCTTGCGTCAGTTTTCATTGGCGTTATCTTTGGCGCGTTGGCGGGGTATTATGGCGGCCGCATTGATGATCTCCTGATGCGAATTACCGAGGTTTTTCAGACCATCCCGTCGTTTGTATTCGCGATCTTGCTGGTGGCGATTATGAAACCTTCAATCGAGAGCATCGTCATTGCCATTACCGTCGTATCCTGGCCAGGCGTAGCGCGACTTGTGCGCGGAGAATTTCTATCGCTGAAAAATCGGGAGTTTGTACAAGCTTGCCACACGCTAGGTATGGGCGATCTCCGTATCATGTTACGCGAAATTCTACCCAACTGTCTCAGCCCGATTATTGTTATCGGTTCGCTGATGGTGGCCACCGCAATCCTGATCGAAAGCGGGTTGGCGTTTTTGGGACTGGGCGATCCAAACATTATGAGCTGGGGCTTTCAGATCGGGGCCGGGCGAACAATGTTACGTTCCGCCTGGTGGATTTGCACCTTCCCAGGCATCGCAATTCTCATAACCGTTCTTGCCATTAACCTAGTTGGCGAGGGATTGAATGATGCGCTAAATCCGCGCCTGAGGGAACGAAATTGAGTACAAAATTACTAAGTATCCGTGATCTCCATATTGCGCTTCCAGCCGGCGCTGACCGTAAATATGCCGTCGAGGAATTAAGCCTTGATCTGGCGGAGGGAGAAACTTTGTGCATTGTCGGCGAGAGTGGTTCGGGTAAGTCACTATCCGCACGCTCAGTGCTGGGGTTGCTACCGGCACCTCACGTACGAGTGGAAAAGGGAGAGATTAATTTTAACGGCGAGGACATCGTAAAAACCAGCTACGACCGCCTGCGGGAGATTAGGGGAAGTGAGATCTCTATGATCTTTCAAGAGCCGATGACCGCATTGAATCCGGTGATGACAATCGGCAACCAAATTGATGAAGTCTTCCGGTTCCATGTGAATATGTCAGGCAATGAACGGGCGCAGCGGGCGCTTAAATTACTTGATGATGTTCACCTGCCTGATCCCGTAAAAATAATGAGCGCGTACCCTCACGAGTTGTCTGGAGGGCAGCGCCAACGCGCGATGATCGCCATGGCCCTGGCGCTTGATCCCAAAATCATTATTGCTGACGAGCCAACAACGGCACTCGATGTGACGACGCAGGCGCAAATCCTTAAGCTCATCAAGGAAATGCAACTTGCCTATAATACCGGGGTTCTGTTTATCACCCATGATTTCGGCGTTGTCGCAGATATAGCGGATCGGGTGGCGGTTATGCAGGAGGGCCGGATTGTGGAAACCGGGACGGTCAAACAGGTCCTGAACGCCCCCAAACACCCATACACACAAGGGCTAATCGCTGCGGTTCCAAGACTGAAACCACGGGCAGCTCGGGCAAGATCGGACGAAACGGCTCTTGAAGTGCGTGGGTTGAATAAAGTTTTTGGCGGCGGACGTGGGCTATTTGGTTTTGGCGAGCCCAACCGCA
>Ga0316204_10002410_pt1 | contig 42512 bp, 34 predicted proteins | sample 6monrhotite_MG_2_FD_205661 | JGI IMG/M metagenome (GOLD analysis project Ga0316204, IMG submission 205661) | Microbial mat bacterial communities from mineral coupon in-situ incubated in ocean water Damariscotta River, Maine, United States -... | ecosystem: Environmental > Aquatic > Marine >... | reverse complement strand
AACAAATGAAATTGCCAACACTGCTTATACTATCAATTATGCTACCAACGGAGCTTGTCCATCCTCAGCACTACAATCGTTATATGTTTATCCAACTTATGATTTAACTGAAAACAGCACTGTTTGTGATGGCGGAAGTTATACATACCCTGATGGAACTCAATCAACAAACATTACAGCAGATGAAACTCATGTTTCAATTTTGACCACAATAAATGGCTGTGATTCAATTATCACCACAACAGTTAATGTGACAAATGCCTACACTTCTACTGAAAATGTGAGTGTTTGTCAAAATAGTGATTACACATATCCAGACGGAACTGTCGTAACTAATTTACAGCTAGACGAATCATATGTCTCTACTTTTGCTTCAATGTTGGGATGCGATAGTTTGGTCACCACTAATCTGACTGTTAATCCAACATTCGCATTGACCGAGGACTTTAACATTTGCGAAAATTCTGACTTCACATACCCTGATGGAGTAGTTGAGAATATTAGTGTTTCAACATCACATATTTCAAACCTGTCTACAGTGGATGGTTGTGATAGTGTCATTACCACTAACATCAACATGATCCCGATACAAAATACCATTGAAGATGTATTTGCATGTGAAAATGATAACTATACATTCCCTGACGGCACCACACAAGTGATAACAGCAAATATAAATCATGTTTCAAATTTAATATCGATTGACGGCTGTGATAGTATAGTCACGACCAACCTAGTCATGAATCCTATTTTTGATCAATTGGTTGATGAAGTATTATGTGTTGGATCTGATTACATCTATCCTGACGGGACAGTATCTAATAATATTTTAGCAGATGAATCACATGTCTCAAACTTAAATTCAATTGGCGGTTGTGACTCAATTATCACAACAAATATTTCGGTTTTGACTTCGTTTAACACTTCTGAAAATGCATTCATTTGTGAAGGATTGGATTATACTTATCCTGATGGAGTTGTTTCTACAAATATTATTGTGAACGAAAGTCATGTATCAAACTTAACTTCTGTTAGCGGATGTGACAGCTTAGTGACTACGAATGTCTCTCTTTATTTGACTTATGATTTAGTGCAGAATATCTCAATCTGCGAAGGTGAGCTATTATCATATCCTGATGGTACTTCAGAAACCATTAGTGCTTCAACTTCACATCAATCAATACTTACAACAATAAATGGATGTGACAGCATTATTACAACAAACGTAGCCATGAATCCGAATGTGAGCACATCTGAAAACATTACTATATGCCAAGGAAATTCAGTTACATATCCTGATGGTACCTTTGAAATCATTACTGCAGATGTTGTCCATGTATCTAGTTTAGTTAATAATAATGGATGTGATAGTTTGGTTACTTCATATGTGACAATGTCTGCAAATTATTTAAGCGAAGAACATGTTTCTGTTTGCCCTGGGGCAGATGTTACTTTTCCGGATGGAGTGATTCATGGTAACATAAATTTTGATGAAGATTACACTTCCTATTTCTCATCTACAAACGGATGTGATAGTACAATCATTACTCATGTTGAAGTCCATGAACTTCCAATTGCCAACTTCACTGCAGATGACTTTGTAATAGATCTTTATGATACTGAGGTCGAATTCACAAACAGCTCGTCAAATGCAGTTCTATTTCATTGGGATTTTGGAGACGGATTGATTGATTCTTACGAAGAAGATCCCATCCATAACTTCCCAGCTGTCGCTAATCAAACATATGTTGTGACCCTTGCCGTTGAAAGTGAAGAGGGATGCGTAGACACAGCCTACCAATCAATTACTGTTGAGGACATCTTATTGTATTATGTTCCAAATGCCTTCACACCTGATGGAGACCAATTCAATGAGACCTTTCAACCAGTGTTTGTTTCAGGTTACGATCCTTATGACTTTCATATGCTCATTTTCAACAGATGGGGAGAAGTTATTTTTGAATCATATGATGCTTCCCAAGGATGGAATGGTCACTACGGCGAAGGTGGTTTAGTTCAAGATGGCGTCTATACTTGGAAAATTGATTTTAAAGAAAGTATGTCAGACAAACGCTACGAAGACCTTGGTCATGTCGTAGTCCTAAAATAAATAATAAGTTTCATAGTAGATCGAAAAAGGGGGGGTTGGAAATTGATAAGTCTTAGTTTTATACATCCTGGACCGACTTCCCCCTTTTTACTTTCTGCATTCGCAAACTCATTTAGACGTTTTTAGCTATCTTCAAGGTAAATTTTCACAATGAGAATTCACTTTATCCTAGCGATCTTTTGCATTCCTGTCTTGGGGTTTTCTCAACAATTCAATAAACTTTCTTCAAAAGAATCAGGAATCGAATTCACCAATACAATTAGTGAAAATGACACGATAAACGGCCTCAGTTATCTGTACTTATATAATGGAGGCGGAGTAGCTGTTGGTGACATTAATAATGACGGATTAGAAGACCTGTACTTCACAGGGAATCAAGTTGATGACAAGCTTTACTTGAATCAAGGAAATTTAAAATTCAAAGACGTCACCAAAAAGTATTTCAAAAAACAAAAATTTGATTTTCACACGGGTGCTACCATGGTTGACATCAATAATGATGGCTGGTTAGACATTTATGTTTCTGCCGCCGGATATGCCTATGACGGGGATGAACGGAGAAACAAAATGTTTATCAATAAAGGAGGTAAGAAATTTGTTGACGAAGCAAAATTGATGGGTTTGGATGATTCGCTAAACACCACCCAAGCAGCTTTTGTAGATGTTGATAATGATGGAGATCTCGATTGCTACTTACTCAATCATATTTATTTGAGAAAGAACACTCAATACTTCTTTGAGCTCAACAAAATGCGCAAATATTCTGGTCATGATAAATTACTGATTAATGAAAACGGAAAGTTTAGCGATAAGTCAAAAGAATGGGGAATCAACTCTCGCGGATACGGACAAGGAATTGTGGTCTCTGACTTCAACCAAGATGGATGGCAGGATATTTATGTGGCAAATGACTTTGAAGATGCCGATCGCTTATACATGAATACCGGAAAAGGGAAATTTACTGACGAATTAAAAACCAAAACAATGCATCTTCCATTATTCTCAATGGGAGCAGATGCCGGAGACGTCAACAATGATGGTCTCATTGATTTAATGACAGTTGATATGGCGAATGCCGACCATGTGAAATCAAAGAAGAATATGGGCGGAATGAGTAGTGAAAACTTCTGGAAACTAGTTGAAAATGATCAACACTACCAATACATGTACAATTCACTTCAATTAAATGTAGGTGATAAGTTCATAGACATTGCGCAAATGAGCGGCCTGTCAAAAACAGATTGGTCTTGGTCTCCCCTATTTGCTGATTTTAACAATGACGGATTTCAGGATTTATACGTTTCTAATGGATACCTCAGAGATTTAAGAGATAATGATTTCACATTAAAGTATGATCGAGGAATACAAATCTCAAAAGAATTCAAATCATTTGATGAGATCAAAGAGATGATACCAACCTCTAAAACGCACAATTATATTTATCAAAACAATGGAGATTTAACCTTTGACAAAAAAATAGTTGATTGGGGTCTTGAAGAAGAGATCAATGTAAATGGTGCTATTTATGCAGACCTTGATAATGATGGTGATTTAGATTTGATATGTAATGCAAGCAATGAAACTTCATTCATTTTAGAAAATAGAATTGAGGGAAATAATTATTTAAAAGTTAAACTCAGCAACTCAAACCAAACAATTATCGGTAGTAGAATTGAAGTCTACATAAATGGTGAGTGCCAAGTTAGAGAAATTCAAAACTCACGTGGATACCAATCTTCAGTTTCACAGGTCGTTCATTTTGGTATCGGAGAGCACAAACGAATAGATTCAATTCTAGTAAGATATCAAGGCGTGGTGATAGCCAAAGAAGAAAAAATCTTTCCTCAAACTACATTGGAAATTCACTTCAAAGCATCAGATATTTGGAAAGCAAAAAATTTCGCGAAGACGAATAAAACGCTTACCCAGCTAGACATTTCAGATTTAAATGCAAGACATGTTGACTTTAGCCATGATGATTTTGAAAAAGAGGTTCTGTTACCACATAAAATGTCCCAAATAGGTCCAATTATTAATGTGGACGACATAAATGATGATGGATTTGATGATCTCTACATGCCTGCCGCAAAAGGTTCTAACGGATATTTATTCATTCAAGATAGTTTGGGGAAGTTCAATAAAAGAACACTAGGCTTATTCAAAACAAATTTTTTATCTGAAGAAATATCATCCACATTTTTTGATGCAGACAATGATGGCGACAAGGATATCTATGTCTGCATGGGCAGTAATGAAGCTCCCAACAAAGATGCCTCGTATCAAGACCAACTCTTTTTGAATGATGGAAATGAGAATTTCGTCTTATCTAACGGATTACTGCCAGAATTGAATTTGAGTGGACAAAAAGTAATAGCAAGAGATATAAATTCAGATGGCTGGATCGATCTTATCGTCTTCGGCCGTCAGGTCCCAGAAGCCTACCCCGCTCCACCGAACTCTCACATCCTTATTAATAATGAAGGGAAGTTTGAAGATCGAACGGCTAGCATTGCTCCAGAATTTAAGGAGATAGGCATGGTAACAGATGCCATATTTTCAAATATTGATGATGATGCCGAAGAAGAATTAATCATTGTGGGGGAATGGATGCCTGTTACCACCTTTGACTGGCAAAATAATGTCATGAAAAACACGACCATAGAAAACGGTTTGAAACAAACTGTCGGTTGGTGGAATACTATTGAATATTATAAAGATGAAGATGGTACGGCTCTCTTCTTACTAGGAAACTTGGGCCTGAACAATAAGTATCATCCCTCTTCAGATAAACCACTTCATGTCTACATGTCTGACTTTGATGATAACGGAACAAATGATATTGTGCTGGCTAAATCTCAAGACGATATACTATACCCCGTTAGAGGACGTCAATGCAGCTCACAACAAATGCCTTTTGTGGCTCAAAAGTTTTCAAGCTATTCATTATTCGCAACTGCAGATGTTGAAGATATTTACACCCAAGAAAAGTTAGACTCTGCCCTTCACATTGAACTACACACCTTTGCAAATTCATTATTAAAGATTAACAAAGATGTTTCAATGGTAGTAGAACTCCCCGAAATATTTCAGACCGGACCTATCAATCAATTCTTAATTGAAGACTTTAATTCAGATGGCGCGACAGATATCTTTTCCTTTGGAAATAAATTTGAAGCCGAAATTGAAACAGTCCGCTATGATGGCAATCCATCTTTGTTTTCGGATGGCAATTCGGCTTTATACAAAGCAAAAATGTTGGGAATAATTGAAAATACTAAATCTGCATCCACCATCAATATCAACGGTGAAACCTATATTCTCTTAGGCATTAATAATGGAGAGATGCAAATCTACAGGCTAGACTAGTCTTCACTTCCACCTGCTCATTAAAAAAAAACCACAATTTATTTACCATGGTAACTAAATTGTATTACATTTGTACCAAGATTAAATCTCATGGGTAAAATTGAAGACGAAATGAACACAAAGTTTGCAGACGATAAGCACAAGATGCTAGCGAACATTATATTCAGTGCTCAATGGATTAAAGGTCGTTTCTCTTCATTTATGGATCAATACGGATTGTCTTCTCCTCAGTTCAATGTATTAAGAATTCTGAGAGGAGATGGTGATTGGTTAAACATGAATGAGATGAAATCTAGAATGATTGAAAAGTCTCCCAACACCACTCGATTATGTGATAAGTTGATTGAGAAAGACTTAATTGTGAGAAGAAGATGTGATGAAGACAGACGCGTAGTATTCTTGAAAATATCAGAAACTGGATTGAAACTTCTTAAGAAGATAGATGACGAAAATGATGGAAGTCATATGGCTTTTATGGAAAACTTAACAAAAAAAGAGGCAAACGAACTGAGCGATATATTAGATAAACTCAGAGGTTAAAAAAATTTAAACTAAAATTTACCATGGTAATTTTTACCACGGTTATTAACTAAATAATAAAAACAAGAAAAATGAAAAATAAGAAAACGGTAAAAATTATCTTTTGGATAGTGACAGGCTTAATGAGCGCAATGTTATTAATGGGTGTATCAATGTACATTCTTAAAACAGATGAAATGAAATTGCAATTTTTGGGTCTGGGATTTCCTCCCTTTCTCATCTACATACTCATGGTGGCTAAGCCTTTAGGTTTAATTGCCATTTGGACCAATAAGGTAAAGACTCTAACAGAATGGGCTTATGCAGGATTGACCTTTAACTTACTTTTGGCTGTTACCGCACATGTTAATGTCGGTGATGGAGAACAATTCGGAGCACTTATGGTTCTTATACTCTTAGCGATCTCTTACTTTCTGTATAAGAAGAAAGAAAATATGGTTGATTAAATATTAATAAGATTAAAGTTCATGACCTTTCTAAAGGTCATGAACTTTAATTACTTTTAAAACAAAAAAGGCATGTACGTACAAAGGCGATTCCCATTTAAAAGTGTTATCAATTGGACCAAAAGAGAGCTAATATTCTTCACTCTTTTCGTGACTCTTGTAACCTCAGCTTATGTCATATTTGATATCAAATGGCTAGAAGTACCGTTGAGTATAGTTGCCATCATTGGTACAGCTGTTGCCTTTATGGTCGGGTTTCAAAACAATGCCGCTTATGATAGAATTTGGGAGGCTAGAAAAATTTGGGGAGGAATCGTCAATGTCTCTAGAACCTTCATAATTACAGTCAAAGACAGTTTTTATGTTCATAATAAAGAGGCCGCAAAAGATGAGTCAGAGGAATTAAAGATCGTCACAAACAGACATATTGCATGGTTAACAGCTTTACGTTATGCTATGAGAGCCAAAAAATCATGGGAAACTGACTATGACGCCATGAAGAAGAAAGGGTTTACCTATAATGTACCAGAAGAGCATGAGAATTTCGAAGAAGAATTAAGACCATATCTTTCAGAAAAGGAATTCGAATATGTGATGAGGCATGCTAATAAACCGAACGCAATAATTAGCCTTCAATCTCAACACGTAAGAAAAATGGCAGATGAAGGAAAAGTTTGGGATTTCTCCTTGCTTAATATGCAAGAAATGTTACAAGAAATGACCGCTTTACAGGGCAAGTCAGAGAGAATTAAAAATTTCCCTTACCCTAAACAATACGGGAGTATTGGATATCACTTCGTGCATATATTTATGTGGTTATTACCATTTGCTGTTGTGCCAGCATTTGCTTCAGTTGGGAAAGAAATGGTTGACACCTACCCAAGAATGGCAGAGCATTTTGTTTGGTTTAATATTCCGTTCACTGTCATAGTTATTTGGGTATTCAATACTATGTTAAGAATAGGTTTGGCCGGCGAAAATCCATTTGAAGGATCTCCAAATGATGTTCCGATTTCGAATATATCGAGAGGAATTACGAGAGATATTTTAGAGATTATTGATGAAGATCCTGAAAATATGCCGGCACCATTTGAGAATCCGAATCACATACAGATGTAGTTTGCAGCTAGATAATTTTCTTCATTATTACGGTATCAAATCCTTTATAAAAAACAGTATCAAATGTGTGATAGCCACACTTTTGATATAATGATTCTGCAGTTGCGGTCGCTAAGTAAACACTTTTGTATCCAGAAGTTCTAGCGGCTCTTTCAAGCCCATTTAGAACATCCGCTCCAATACCATTTCTCCTTTGATTAACGTCAGTAATGAGCATGGTTATCCAAGGATTATATTGCTTAAGATGAGGATGAGAATTAAATATATTTGGATCTAAACATAGAGATCCAGTAGAAACGAGTTTATCTTCAATTTCAACAATAACTTGCGCTAAAACGGTATCTGAAGGGAGTGACTGCAGTCTTTTGATAGTTTTTTCTTTAGGCGTCTCCCACTCATTAAAACACCATTCTGCTATTTCTGAAATGATAGACGTTTCAGAAGACTTAAGAAATCTCATTGAAGTATTTTTCATAAACACTTAGGTTTGACGGTATTCACTTATTTCGAACAAATGACCATCTGGATCTCTGAAGAAACATCTTGTCTCAGCTCCATTCACGACAGGAGGAGTCAAAAATTCAGCTCCTCTCTCTTTCAAAATAAGATAAGATGCCTCACAATCCTTTACTCTGATGGTAAAAGAATGACTCACATCATCTTTATTTGCTGGAGGATTGAGCACTGTATTTGGTTTATCCAAAGTTGGCCCTCCCGGAGAGACTATCAAAATCCAACTACCTAAAAATTCCAAAACAATTGAATTTCCGCCATACTCTCTAAATATTTTAGCTCTCAGAACATCTTGATAAAATGTTTTAGAAGCACTCAAATCTGACACTACTAAAATGGTGGTCAAGGCTGAATCAACAAAAGGTTCGTCATTTATCATAGCTTAAAGTATTTAAAAAAAATTCCACCACTTTCTTTTTGAAACGGTCCAATCAAAGTCTAGTTCAATAGTACCGTCATTCAATGTGACAGACTCAATTGGATATTTATCATGAATGGCCTGCAACTGAACTTGACATATTTGATGGATCCATTTTCTTGCCCAACGTCTGTGACGATTGAACTTACTGGCGCTATCGTTCCTCATCTCAAATTTAAAGATTACGTTTTTCACATTTTCGGGAATTTCTGTCACCTCATCTTCTTCTTCAAACCAATCCTCCAATCTTTCAATAGGCGGTGGAACGAGATCGTCATAAGACTCGACCTTTTCATACTCCACCTTAGATGCCACCTTATAAGATGTGGTTGATAGTACGTTTAGCAAATAGCTCAATTCTGGTTTCTTTCTTTTGAACTTAATGGTAAAATAAATGGAAGGATATGAGCGATAAACCAAGACATCAGGATAAGCTATCAATTCGAAAGGTAAGTTTTCAATCCACCTCTTTTCTTCTAATACTTTAGCTTTGATTCTACTTCGGGCAACAAATATTCCTACAATCCAGAATACTGACCAAAACGCCATAAATAAAGCAAAATTAGATGGTTTAAACGAAGTGGGAGTCGGCATCATAGCCCACATAATAAAAAACGGAAGAAATGAACTAACCGATAAGAAAGTGAAAATAACACAAAGCGATTTAAAGTCAGTCCATTTAGTGATATGCAAGTAAATTCTTTTTTGATCTAACCTTCTTCTATATGTGAGATTTGATTTTGAAGTCTGTTCTTTTTTTTCTTGCTCTAAACGGGCACTCAGCTTTCGCTTTTTGGCACCCTGTTTTGCCAGCTCATCAGCAGAAATATGTTTTTTTGAAGGACTCACATTTTAAAGATAATCTAAAATTTTATTCAACACCTTTTAATCTGAATTCCACAGAATTCGCCTTTAGCTTATCCTTGATAAAATCAACGGTTACTCTTTCTGAAAGACCTTCATCTTCAAAAAAGTCAAGCAATTGTTGTAGTCTCTTGGTGTCTATTTTTTTCTGTTTTGTAGACTTTGAATAATACTGAATGTGCACGGTATGAAGACAATGAAAGTTCATGAATGCAGCAACCTTGTCAAGTTCATTATACGATAAATGAGCTATTTTCTGTTGATTTTTGACGTATCTGAATTCAGGGAAAGGCTCAAAATGTACCAAGGCTTTAACCATTCTATATTCGCGAATTATTCTTGTCTTTTGAGTATATCCATAAGTGTAAATATCTTCAGATGTTGGAAAGGTATGCCCGCCTTTAGAGAGAGTCGAAATAGTATACTTCTTATTCTTCTGAATAAGATTCGTATCAATTCTGAAGATCATATTCGTGTCAAATCCACTGTCAAGTATAAGTTGATTCTCATCAAAAATTTGAATTTTGAAACTATCAGGACAAGTTATATCCATGGGGGAGAGTTTAGCTACCAGATGAATAGGGAAATCATTATAATAGCTAACAAACGAAATATCTGGCTGAAAATACGTTGGATCTTTACTGTTAAAATGATCCACACCAATTGAGATCCCCTTTGATTTAAACTTGATTTTTGAATTCTTAGAAGATAAATAATGTGCTATTGAATCGGCCCTTCTCTTCGAATACCTTACACTCGACACCTTCAGCACCTTGCTGCTATAAATTACCTCAACGCTATCAGGATTATGATTTTGAGTGATCAAAGAATAAATCGAATCGAGCTTAAACAATCGATCTTCATGAAGGTTTGTCTTGGCTAAATGAAAATAATACTCGTGTGAAACTAAGGTGTCCTGCGCCCATGTTCCAGCTGCAAAAACAAAAACGAAAATGAATAAAATAGACTTCATAACCTTGGATGTCTTGATTCATTAAAGGTCACCCTACTCTACCAAAATGAAAGCTGCCCAAAAATAAGGGTCGTACTTTGCTCGCATTACTTTTTGAGTTGATGCAAAGGCCGCCCTAATATCCTTTAGTTCAAAAAGGTTTTTATAAAACAGAGACATAAACTCGGCTGTCTCTTTATCCGGCACTTGCCACAAACTCATTATCAGATAGCGAACCCCTGCCATTTTAAATGCTCTTTGTAATCCGTAAACTCCTTCACTTCCCTTTATGTCTCCTAGACCAGTTTCACAAGCCGACAACACCAATAAATCTGTATTTCTCATATTCAAGGTAGTGACCTCTTGGGCTGATAAGACACCATCTTCCCCTTCTTCAAAGACATCTCTGTCCCAAACATCATTTGCTCCGGCAAGAACCACACCTGACCTCATCAATGGATTCTTGTTGTTCACGAAGTTCCATATTCCATAATTGACAATTCCACCTCTAAAATTTACATTCTCTTCATCTAATTCTTTCTTCGTCTGCTCTCTCACTAATTCAGGGTCAGGATAGAAGAAACCATGAGAAGCAAGATGTAGAAATTGACTTTCACTTGCTGCAGCTTTAAAATTTTCTTCAGTAGCATCAGCCTTACTGAAGAAGTCAACATCCATCTTATCTGGCAATGCAGATTTTATAGAATCAATCTCAGATAGTGAGCCAGGCAAATAAGTCCATATCACATGCTCAGTTTTATCTGTGCTATACTTCACTCCACCAAACAAAGTCGCCTTGCTATTTTGCCTTAACTTAAATGGTGATGAATGTAATATTTCGCCGGTACTACTGAGTTGTACTAAATCATATCTGTCAGACAAAAAGGCATTATCCTCACTGCTCAATGCCGCAAAAGAAACCTTATGCAATGAACCTTCAGGAGAAAAATAAATGGTTTTTACTCCTTCAAGTTCTTCTTCTATAGGAGACCAGATTAAATTATACAGCTCTTTGTTCGTTTGACTTGATGTGCCGTAAAGATTATTGATGTATTTGAAGTTTTTGGCTTCTGTTGTCCCCAAAACTTCGTCTAAATCTTTTGCTGAACATAATTCAATCATCTTTGGATGCTTGCTGTCTGGTTCAACCACCAGCACAGCATAATGCAATGAAGATTCTGCATTACTGAACTGAGAATTAAATGCAATAAACTCTAGAGCTACTTCATCTTTTGATAATTTGTTCTTTATATCCTTCCAATTGACATTGGTGGATTTAGAGTATTTGCTAAATGACTTTGATCTAATAGTTAGGTCTTTTTCAAAATTAGTTGCTAGATGTTCAAGACTATCAACAGCTCCTCCTTGGGCATAAGCATCTGCAAGCTGTCTTTTCAATCCCATCCATGAATCGTAAGTGTTTAGCAACTCTTCATCTTTACTACTCAAAATAGATTCTCTTAAAGCTTTAGAAGATTTTAATAAAAAACCTTTCAGTTGTAATGCATTATCAAAGGCCATTTCTAAGATGCGAGGGTTTTCATCTTTTCGATAGCTAGCAAAAGAATAGATATTCATAAAATCCTCTGCCATAGTTGAGAAGTACAGCTCTTTCTCATGTTCAGCCAATACGGCAAAATTTACACGAATATCATTTCTTCGTAGTTCAACAACTTCAGTCAATTCTGCTGCAGCTTTGTCGAACTTATCTGTCATCAAATAAGTCGAGAATAAACCAAGCAAGGCGCTTCTTTTTTGAATGTTTGCGCTTAATCCAGTTGTGAGTTGCTTTGCTTCTTCAAATTTTTCGATCGCCTCTTGAAAATCCCCTTTGAGTTTTGCCAAAAAACCTAAGTTACATAGAGCACCAGCTATCCCAATTGCGTTATTTGCTTCTTCTGACAACCTTAGGCACTCTGAATGATGGTGATGAGCCGAAACTGTATCTCCCAAATTAAGACTTAATTCACCTAACAATGTGTGAGTGGTAGCCATCCCTAATTTATCCTCTTGTTGACTCTTCATTTCTAAACTTCTCAAGAGGTATTCTTTTGCACTATCATTATTCTTCAATTTCAGCTCTATTGAACCCAGATTGCTCAAAGCTGTTGAAACACCCGAATAAAATTTAGACTCAATGTGGAGTTGCAAGGCCTGTTCAAATTCTTCTTTTGCTTTTTCGTAATCTCCGTGTGCAAAGTGTAATGAGCCCATACTGTTTAAAGATGCACCCATCCCTAAGGTGTGATTCAACGCTTTGCGAATTTCGTAGCCTTGATTTTGATATTCAAGTGCTTCAGCAAACTCTCCCTTTGTCATATGAATTGACCCAATGTTATCTAAGATATTGGCAACACCAATTGAGTCTCCAATCTCTTCATAAATGTCTTTACATTCTTGATATTTGATTAAAGACTGATCGTATTCATTTCTGGTGCTATGAGACCAGGCCACATAATAAACAGCCCCAGCTTTAGCTTGCAAAAGATAAGCGATCATTTCTTCGTTTTCTTCCCCTACTAATTTCTCTTGAGTGAATTGATACACCCACTCATTATATTTTGGCCATATATTCTCATCCCAACATTGCTTCACAATAAGATTCACATAATATACTCGCTCGGCATCTGATTTTGAATTGTGATAATGAGTTAGATTACTATCAAGTAATACCTTATATGCCGGTGAAACCTTATCTAATTCAAGAGAGTCAATCAAATAGTAGTCTTTATCAGCATATTTCTGCCCAAACGAAGTCTGAATAATAAACAGAGGTAAAAGGAGCAGCAATCTGATCATACTCAAATCTACTGAATCTGTTGTATTTAACAAAACATTGAATCATTAAAAAACGGTATATAAATTCATGAAAGCCAACAAATTAGAGGGATTCATTTTTTTTTCAATCGCCAGACAACCTTTTCACCGCCCAATTTGTCTTTATAGTACTTCACGATAAAAAGAATATCAATTATGAAAAAAATTAAACTTCTCCTCGCCTTGATGTTAATGTCAACCCTAGTGATTACTAGTTGTAAAAAAAATGACATTACTGACGAGCCAACAGAAACACAGCCGGGTACAAATGAGCAAGCTCATGGAACTTTAGATTTAGGTAGTAATGTTAATGCTGACTTCTTTGGACAAATCAATGATGAAAACGGAAATGCTATTGAAGGTGCTGATGTAACTGTTGGAAATAAAACGACTACTACTGATGCAGATGGTATTTTTCATATATCTGATGCGACTGTTAAGGAAGACCTTGCGTTCATAAAGGCTGAGAAATCAGGATACTTCTTAGGTTCAAGATCACTGATTCCTAACACGACTTCAATGAATAATGTGAAGATTCAAATGTTGACTTTAGAAATTGTAGGAACGGTTTCATCTGGAGAAGAAGCTACATTAACAACTGATGGTGCTTCTGTCACTTTCAAAGGACACTATGTAGATGCAAACGGAACTCCTTATTCTGGTTCTGTTGATGTTGCAATGAAATATATGTCACCTACTGCTCCTGAGACGCAAAGTCAGATGCCAGGAATGCTTTATGCACAAAATGAAGCTGGTGAATCAGGTGCTTTAGAAACTTATGGAATGATTGCAGTTGAACTTATTAGTTCGACAGGAGAACCATTACAAATTGCACAAGGTTCTAATGCATCTATCAGAATGCCTATTGATCCTGAACAAATTGCAAACGCTCCTGCAACAATCCCTTTGTGGTATTTTGATGAAGTTGCAGGATATTGGGTTGAAGAAGGAGCTGCAGCACTAATTGATGGAGCTTATATAGGAAGTGTAGATCACTTCTCATTTTGGAATTGTGATGCTTTTGGTGATGACTGTCAATTTTTTGGAGTTGTTCAAGATGCACAAGGAAACCCTGTTCCAAATGCAGTAGTAAACATTGAAACTAATAGCGGTTCAACTTCAGGTGTTACAAATGCAGACGGAACGTTTTTCACCTACTTACCAGCAGGTGATGTTGTGACACTAGAGATTTATGATCAATGTGGTACACTAATTTATTATGGTGATTTTTCTCCATGTACAAATGGGCAAGTAAATCAAGAAGTATTGACTATTCAAAATACTTCTGAAAGTATTCATATTACAGGAACTGCTCAAGATTGTTCGTTCAATCTAATCGAAAGTGGACAAGCAGAAATAACTGTTAACGGATCAACTTTTTATTATCCTATTGAAGATGGAATTATAGACTTCACATTCTACGGATGTGTTGCACCATCAACAATTGACATTACAGTTACAGATTTTGGAAGTCTTCAACAAGACACGCAGACAGGTGTAACTGTAACTTCAGGAGTAGCGAATGTTGGTACAATGACAACTTGCACTGGATTAGATGAATGGATTTATTTAGATGTTGATGGAAACAGTGAAACTTGGATTGCACCTTTAGATTTTACTCAAGTAGATTCAAATGGAACAAGTCAAATTGCGATTATCGGAACTGTACCAAATTTCTTTGCTATTCAATTTTCAGACATTACGCCAGGTACTTATGATTTAGTAGAGAATATAGAACTCCAAACTGGATTCTATTACATTGGCGGAAGCTCGCCGATCGTAGATTTTACAATTGCACCAGCTATGACCGCAACATTTAATTCTTATCCTGCGGTTGGAGGATACATTGAAATTACAATGAGTGGTACTTTTTATGACGATCAATCAGTACTTCATACTGTGACCGGTAACATGAAAGTTCAAAGAGATTTATAATATTTTAGATTCGTTTAATTTAAAAGCCTGATAGATTAATTTCTATTGGGCTTTTTTTTTCTTAATCCATTAAACCTTTTTATATCTTCAAAGTCTTACTTCTCATAAATGCCCAAAATCTAAAATAAATGAAAAACAAAATTACTTTATTAGCCTTGGTGTGCTCTTCAGCTGCCATGGCACAATTCCCCTTAGCTGATGAATGGATGCTAAACACAGATGGAACAACAGCTAGTTATGAATACTACCCTGGTATGCCTCCGACCACACAAACAGTAAATCTGACAGATTCTGCTGATGTTCTCACGGTATGCTACGATAACGATTATGTCTACATCAGAGCAAACGGTTTGGCAAGCTACTTAATGGGACCTTGGGCAATGAACCCAAATGAACCTGCAGCCATTTTGAAAACTTACCGTTTTCCAAGAAATCCTCAAGAAGAAATGGGGACAAAAGTAGATCAACCATTTGGTGGCGCATTGGGAATCGCAATTAACGGAGTGAGCTTGTATGGAATCGGAGATGCTCGTTCTTATAATACCACAGATAATGAGAATAACGCAATGGGCGACGGTCTCTGGAATTCTGATGCGTGGGTATCAGAAGGTCCAACCTTAGATGCAACCGGTTTAGGTCATGCAGACGGAAATGAGAACTATCACTATCATGCAACACCAATTTCTCTTTATCCGGGATCAACAACTGCTCATTCTCCAATTGTAGGATGGTCGTTTGATGGATTTCCGATATATGGACCATACGGTTATGATTCTCCTTACGATTCTGGAAGTGGAGTTGTGAGAATTGAAACAGGTTATTCTTTGAGGTCAATTACCGACAGAACAATATTACCCGGAGGAGCATCTTCAACACCTCCAGGCCCAGCTATTAATGCAACCTTTCCTTTAGGAACATACCAAGAAGATTGGGAGTACTCTAATGCAGGACATTTAGATGAATATAATGGAAGATGGTGTGTTACCCCTGAATTTCCGGATACTATCTACGCTTATTTTGTTACTAAAGATGCTGCCGGTGACCCTGAATATCCATATTATGTTGGACCGCAATATTTTGGAGTTGTTAATGCCTCAGAAGTAGGAGGTGGTTCAGGAAACATTACTATTCCCGGAGGAGTTACTTGTTTAGGCGGAACCAATTCAGTTGATGAACTTTCAACTTTAGAATTTTCTCTTTATCCTAATCCTTCAAATGGAGTATTGAATGTCAAAGGAGTGGATGGAGCAACTTATACCATACTTGATCAAGTTGGAAGAAAAATAGCTGAAGGAAAAATTGATTCACCTATTGATATCGAAAAACTTGAAAACGGAATTTATCACTTACACTTGGAATTAGAAGGTAAAAGAGCTTACTCTTCGTTCGTTAATAAATAGTGATACGACTCAGTTTCATATTAATATTTTTCCCTGCTTTGCTTTTTGGGCAAAGCGGGGAATTAATTACTTCTTTTGGCAATCAAGGGAAGTTGATATTGGATATTGATGACTTAGATGATCTAGTAGGTCTTTGCTCGGATGAAAGTGAAAACACCATTTTCTTTGGTAATACTTCTGAAAATTTGATTGGAGAATACCCTTATGACATCTTCATAGGAAAGTTAAATTCAAATGGTGAATTGGATGCTAACTTCGCAAACCAAGGAATATTCAGAGCAGATTTTCCTTCTCACTCGATATCTTCAATTGAAAAGGCAGTTTATCATTCAAGCGGTATTTATTTTCTAGGGAAAGGGAGAAATCCTAGTAGTTCAGACAGCAGTACATTGTATGTTGGGAAATTGAATTTAGATGGGTCCCTTGATTTGAATTTTGCTGATAATGGATATTTCACAGATCCCTTTTTAGGAGCTTACAATACTCCCGGAAGTTTAATAATTGATCAAGAAGATAGAATTGTGTTTTGTGGATCAACTACTGATGACCAGGGTACTTTGGTGGAATATCCTTTAATTGGGAGATTGAATCTTGATGGAAGTCCAGATCTGAGTTTCGGAACAACTGGTGTAATTGTTTGGGATTATCACCAAGGCGTGCTCATTGATTACATGCATGTAAATCCACATCAAGATAGACACGGTGAAGGGCTTTATCTAAATGAAATTTTAGAGATTAACAATACTTACTTCGTCTGTGGAAAATATTTGCTTGGGTCATTTTCTCAAGTACATTACATGAGTATTACTGAAGACGGTGAAATGAATCCAAACTTTATTAGTCCTGGCCCGATAAATTTTCAAGCAGATCCAGGATACAACAATTACATCACCTCATCTGCCTTTGACGGCGAACACATTTACTTGGGCATGCTAACAGATGGAGAACTATATAATGGTAAACAATTATTGCAAAAGGTTGATACGAATGGAGTACTGAGTTCATTAACAGTTGTCGAAGAAGAAGGTAATGATCTTCAAACCAAGTTTGTGAAGAGCTGGAACAACAGAATTTTTATTGGTGGTTATGATCTTTCAGATGAAAACATAGGGCCGGGAGTCCACTCAGATAAGTTCACATTTCAAGGCCTGGATTCTAACTTAGAACAACTAAGCGATTTCAATTTTCAAGAAAGCATTTCGCTCAATGAAGAGCAAGGTGCTGAAGATTTAGTTCTATATAACGACCACGCGATCATTGGCGGATATTCAAATGACTTAAGCGGATCGAACATTACCGATTTGATTTTCATGAGTTTCAAAATGAATGAGGATGTTTCAATTGAAGAAAATGAATTATCACTAAAAGTGTATCCAAACCCTTGCATTGATTACGTTGAACTTTCATATCTGATTGACAAAGAGAATATAAGAATTGTAAATAGTTTGGGACAAGAAATGACGTTTAGCATGGAGGCATCTAAAATCCAATGTCAATCCTTTCCGAAAGGAGTTTATGTACTTCTAACTTCAGGAATCTCGAATCAGCAAGTCAAATTTATTGTTGAATAGTTAATTCTAACATCCCATAGGATGATTGAAACAAACGTAGTTAACTACAGTTGCGGGATCATCAACAAAATTGTATTCGAATTTTAAAAAAGTACGGCTAATTGTTACGCCCGAAGGATAATCTGTAGGGCTTGTAGATTCACTTACGTGCTCAGCCCAGAAATCTCCACAGTGTTCTCTAGCCGCTTCTGCCAATTCATTCATATCTACCTCTATAAATTTTTCATAATCCTTCTCTTCGTATGCATTGGTTCGTACCATTTTATCTCCCAATTTCAAGAGAGACCATTTCGACTTGTAATGTTTCCATTCAGTCAAATCACAATGAGGTCCTTCGTTCATTATGGTGATACTGGTCTCATATGATTGATAAATTTTTAGATTCTCAATGTGCTCATAAAAAAGATGAAGGTCCCTGTCTCCTATTCCCCACGCCAATCCTAAATATATTTGAACCGTATCATAACCTTCAAGTCTAAATTCTTTTTCACCGCCTTGATTCCAAACATCTAAGGTGTCAATACCAAATGACAAGCCATCTAAGTGAACGAGAGTGCCATTTTCAAGCATAGATTCCTGCAAAAGAACTTCGGGATTTTCTTCAATTTCAGTCACCTCAATGACTTCGTCCATTTCTACAACTTCTTCTTCAAAATTAGCTTTATCTGTTTCTGAACGGTCGCTAGATTCACTTTCAGAGGAACAGGCAAAAAGTAAAAAGCTCAGAAGTAAATATGAATATTTCTTTTTCATGGAATAAATGTAAGCGAAATCATTTCAAATGGATTCAAAAAAGAGGGAATGCTGAGCTTCTTTTATTATTTGCTAAAAAGGTTGGATGTCAATGGCGTGAAAATACAAAAATGAACCTAGAAAAGTTGCTAGAGAACTAAAAATTGTACCCAAAACAAACAGGGCCATTCTCCAATTCTCCATTTTAATCCGACCCTTGAGATAATGTTGATTCAAGGCTTCTATAACAAAACCTAAACTGTAAAAAACATTCATTAAAATTCCTATGAAGATGATATCTATTATATCTCCAAGCCATAAATTAGTTCCAAAAAGCAAGACCCCAATTACCCCAGTAATTCCCACGCAAAGATTGAAGATTAATCTCTTCTTCTCCCACCATGATATGGCCTCTTCTAGTTTAGAAGGCTTATCTGAATCGTCTAATATTTCTGAGTTTGGATTCATTAAGTACTTTGTTTTTTAAATCCTCCAGCAATTCCCTTTCCAATCTCCTTAACAGAATGAACATTTAGTGGAAACTCCATTAAAACATGGAGATAGCTCAAGAAAACGAGAATTAAGAATCCCATTAGATAGTTATAAAAATAGATACTTAAAGAAACAATCCAAATTGCAAGAATTAGAAATAGCTTCTTTTTGGTGATGATTTTGTGCCATCCTATCACAGTCGTTTTAGAGAACCAATTCAAATAGTGATAAGTATATGCAAAGGCTATAAAAACTTGAATTCTGATAGCTATTTCAGATGTCATAGGGTAGCGCGGGTTCTGTTCAAACACACCTAAAATCCATCCTGTTGCCCAATTAATATTGTACAACTTTGATGCATTGAAAGTCTCTGAAAAGTATGGGTCAACCGAAAAGCCTCTTGCCTCAATTGGTAAATAATAAATGATTAGAGGTACCAAAACTATAAAGAGAACAGATGCATAACCCACCTTGCTTTTGTTTTTCATTGCTCCATAAAGCATGAATAGGATTGTGAACAGAAAGACGTGAATGATGGTAGGCAGTAATCCGCCAATTACTACCGCAAAGAAAAGGACATTTTCAAGAAATAAACCCGCAGTAAATGTGATAACAGCTGTGAGCAAAACCATTTTCAAGTTCTTAGTAAACACCATGGCAATTGCCGTTACCAAAGCTGTAAGGGCAAAAGTGGCTGCAATAGATTTTAATTGGTACAACCAATGTGATTCATCCAATACCTCTTTCAATGATCCGATCTCCCAAAGCATGTAGGGTATTGCAATTATTGCTGTCAGAAATACCAAAATCCAAGCGTGGTTCTTTCGCTTAATGAAGTAGCCTTTTTTATCTAACCAATTTATCTCGGTCACATAATGCAAAGGCCCCAGAATCGCATAAGCCAAAATGAATAATTCAAAAGGAAAATAGATGGCGGCCACCAATGAAACTCCGATTAAAAAGAAATTGAAGGTATCTAGCTGAACTGCTTTTGAGGCCATAGATTAAATATATAAAAAAAGACCTGTCTTCATCAGAAAACAGGTCTCACATATTTTTTCTCTAAAGACCTAATCTAACTTCATAGAGATATAATTCAAGAACTCTTGCTTTACAGCTGCATCCTGAAACTTACCTCCAAATTCACCAGTTACGGTTGAACTTTGAATATCTCTAATACCTCTAGAGTTTACACATAAATGCTTAGCATCAATAACACATGCTACATCTTCTGTTCCTAAGAATTTTTGTAGATGTTTCACAACTTGAATGGTCATTCTTTCTTGAACTTGAGGTCGCTTCGAATAATAATCTACGATTCTATTCATCTTAGAAAGTCCAATCACATTTCCGTTTGAGAAATAAGCTACATGTGCTTTACCTACGATAGGTAAAAAATGGTGCTCGCAAGTTGAGTAGACAGTGATGTCCTTTTCAACTAGCATCTCAGTGTAGTTGTATTTGTTTTCAAAATTTGAATTTTTGGGTGCGTTAGCAGGATTCAATCCTCCAAAAATTTCTTTCACATACATTTTTGCAACTCTTTTGGGCGTACCCTTTAAGCTGTCATCAGTTAAATCAAGTCCGAGCGCATCCATAATCTCTGCGAATTTCTCTTCAATCACTGACATTTTCTCTTCGTCTGTTTTATCAAATGCATCTTTACGCATTGGGGTTTCAGAAGACGAGAAGAGGTGTAAATCCCCTACTTGTTCAATGTCCATTTCGGCAATATCTTTAATTAATGTATCATTCATTTGTTGCTGCAAATTTAGTATTATCTACCACTAATAACCATTTAAACTAATGTTTGTTTAAACATCTATATACTTTTTTAGACGAATGACATAAACACATATTACATTTTAGCTTAAAACTCTACATTTGTGATATGTCTGAAGACTTCAAGATAAAGCTGTATAACACTTGCACAGAGATGGCCAATGGTCGAATTGAATCGATTCAAAAAGCTATCACAAATGCCCAAAATGCTGCAAATAATGAAACAAAGTCGACAGCTGGAGACAAGCATGACACTGCGAGAGCAATGGCCCAAAATGATGTAGAGCAAAAGTCAAAGCAGTTGGCCGAAGCAAAAAAATTAAAAATGGGATTGGCGCAGTTCACAGCTCAATCTGGGAAAAATGAAGCGGCTTTGGGTAGTCTTGTTTCAACAAATACAGCCAAGTATTACATTTCGATAAGTGTTGGTAAAGTTGAAGTTGAAGGAGAAGTGATTTTTGCTGTATCTCCGGTTAGCCCAATTGCTATGGCAATGCGAGGAAAGAAAGCAGGTGAATCATTTAGTTTTAATGGGAGAAAGTTTGACATTTTAACTATTGAATAGTTTGACCAAACTTAATTCATCACATTGACGTCTTTCAGTTTAATGAAATTCATATTTATCCTTTCTAGCTTATTTATTCTTTGTTCTTGTGAAGGAATGAGATGTGGAAATGGGATTCTCATGGACGCGGAGACAAATGAACTGCTTGATAGTGTTCATGTAGTAAACCTAACTGGCCCCGGGGATTATTACACAGACAGTACAGGAGTATTTGATGTTTGTAATAAGTTTGGTGGATGTGTACCTGATTGCCCTGATATCGAAATTCAATTTTCAAAAGAAGGATATAAAACAAAAGTGTCTTTGAACCCGATTTCTAAAGAAGGGATATTTTTAGAGAAGGAATAGCAATTAAATATCCAATTTCCCTGCTTGCTCTTTAATAAATTCTTTGATATCAGAATCGGCCATTGGAACCTTACCTAAACATTTAACGCCAGTTGTTTTCAAAATGATAGCCTCTGTCTCAGGGTTTGGATCCCCGTTAAAAATGATTCCAGTGATTTTGATCCCTCTACTTTTGAGTAATTCAATACTCATTAAGGTGTGATTAATTGATCCTAAATAATTCTTAGAAATTAGAATCGTCTCGTCCGCCACTTCTTTGATAAGGTCAACAATCATATCGCCCTTCTCATTCATAGGAACCATCAAACCACCTGCTCCTTCAATGATTAAAGTATTCTCTGTTTCTGGAACATTAAAATCAGATAATTGCATTTCAATTCCGTCAATTTTGGCAGCTGCATGAGGTGACATTGGTTCAGACAAAAGGTAACGCTCTGTATGAAACTGAGAGATGTCGTTGGAGATAAAATCTCTTACCCACAAAGAGTCTAAATCATCCAACTCACCTGCTTGAACAGGTTTCCAGTAATCAGCTTTCAAGGCTTCAACAACAATTGCAGAACAAAAAGTTTTTCCCACTTCTGTTCCGATACCTGATATAAATATTTTTTTAGTCATTTATGAGGTGGGATAAGGCTATAATTTCTTTTTCTGTGTTATATGAATGTATGCATATTCTAAGTCTTTCTTCACCTAATGGCACTGTTGGTGATAGAATGGCCTTTACTGCAAAGCCACCATCTTGAATTTTATTTGCCAAGGCCTTCACTTCATTATTCCCTGGCACCACAATAGATTGTATTGCAGACTCACTTGGAATCAAATTATATTTCCCTTCATTTATTGAAGACTTGAAGAGCACAATATTACGTTCAAGTTGATATCTTTCTCCATGCATCTCACCAACTGACAAAACAGCCTCATGAATTCTTTCTTGGGCATGTGGTGATAAGGCAGTTGTATAAATAAGAGATCGAGAAAAGTTTAATAAATACGTATGTAAATCACTCGGACCTAAAACTACCGCACCATGGCTTCCGTAAGCTTTACCGAATGTCACAATCTTTGCAAAGACATCTTCATCTAATCCTAACTCACTCACCATGCCCTCACCTTTTGGTCCAGAGATTCCACCAGCATGTGCTTCATCAACAATGAAGTAAGCTTGGGCATCTTTACACACTTCAGCAATTTCTTTTAGTAAAGCTTTATCTCCATCCATTGAATAGATACTCTCTACCACGACATAGACATTACCTTCTGCCCTGCTCAATTTTTGACGTAATGAATTTATATCATTGTGTTTAAACGAATAAGATTTTGCCAAACTCATTCTCACACCATCTCTGATGGATGCGTGAACTAATGAATCATAAATAACAGTGTCTCCCTTTAAGGGAACGGATGAAAAGAAACCAAGATTGGCATCATATCCTGAATTGAATAAAAGTGCAGACTCTTGCTTAAAAAACTCGGCCAAATCTTTTTCAATTTCTTCGGTACGGGCTGAATTACCAGAAATAAGTCTTGATCCGGTAGAACCAGATTGTGCCTCAGTATCAAATACCAACTGAGCGACCCCTAAATAATCATTTGAAAAAAAGTCAACTTTCCCATCACTCTTCATCAATGTGCGAAGCGCATTGTTTTTTTTACGCTCCTCTAATTTTTTGGACAAAGATTTTGGGAAATTTTTCACTTATTCAACGGTCACTTTTCTTGGTTGAAATCCTTCTTTTACTTCAGCCTTTGCTTTAATTCGAGCTTCTTTTTCTGCTCTAACCTTTTTAGCTGCCTCAACTTTTTCATCCACCTTTGTTTCTGGTTGCTCACCATCTTGAAAAGGTTCTTTTGAAGTCAAGCCTAGAATATCAAATAGGGCTTTATCTTCATTAAACTCTGGATTTGGAGTAGTCAATAATTTATCTCCTGCGAATATTGAGGACGCTCCTGCAAAGAAGCAAAGCGCTTGTGATTCATGAGACATTTCGGTTCTTCCGGCAGATAATCTGATAATAGACTCTGGGAAAAGAATTCTAGAGGTCGCAATCATTCTAACCATCTCCCAAGTATCAATTGGCTTTTGATCTTCTAAAGCTGTTCCTTCAACAGCAACTAATGCGTTAATTGGAATTGATTCTGGTGGTTGTTCCATATGAACATATGTCATCAACATTCCGATTCTATCTTCAGCTGTTTCTCCCATTCCTATGATTCCACCAGAACAAACAGATATTCCTGCAGCTCTAGCATTGCCAATGGTATCAATTCTATTTTGGTATTCTCTTGTTGAGATAATGTCTTTGTAAAACTCTTCAGAAGAGTCTAAGTTGTGATTGTAGGCATATAATCCAGCATTTTTAAGACGCTTAGCTTGATTTTCGTTCATCATACCAAGAGTAGCACAAACTTCCATTCCCATGCCGTTAATCTCTTGAACCATTTCAACTACTTTGTCAAAATCACGATTGTCTCTCACTTCTCTCCAAGCCGCTCCCATGCAAACTCTAGAAGATCCGCTAGCTTTAGCATTCTTTGCTAATCCAACTACTTCTTTCACTGACATCATGGGCTCAACTTCTAGCTCAGTATTATGAACTACTGATTGAGGACAGTATCCACAATCTTCAGGACATCCACCTGTTTTGATTGAGATCAATGAACTCATTTGAACTTCATTAGGATTATGAAATTCTCTATGAATAGTTGCTGACTTATACATCAAATCCATTAATGGAGTGTTGTATAATGCCAATGCCTTCTCTTTTGTTGCGTATTCTTTATTAATCTTCATTGCTTCTAATCTACAATATCATTTTTGTTAACTACGGCCTTGTCATACCCTTTCATCTGCTCTGGTTCCTCAATTTGAACGCCATTCTCCCACCAAATCTCTTCATCTAAATTCCCATTTGGAAAGTAATATTTGAAGATCCCCTGCTCTTTGCCATTCACATATTGTCCGTCAATATTCAATTGTCCATCAACAAAATAATAACGTTCAATTCCGTGCTTTAAACCGTAAAGATAATTACCCTCTATTTTTTTTAGGCCATTTTGGTAAAAAGTTGTTGACATTCCATTCTTTTTTCCATTTTTCCAAGTAGTCACTTCAGCAAGCGTGCTGTCGGCTAAATTATGAATCCAAAGACTATCTTGCAATCCCCTTTTGTAATAGCCGTTCGTTTTCACATTCCCGTTTTCATACCATTCCATTAAGTGACCATGCGGAAGGTAACTATCAAAATTATTTACGGCCATCAATTGGCCTGAATCATAATTAAATTGCCATCTTCCATCCTTATAGTCCTGATCAAAAGCCCCTTCTTTTTCTACATTACCTGATTTATAATAATAAGTCCAATTCCCATATTTACGATCAAGAACATAGCTTCCTTTTTCTTTTATTTTGCCATTCGGCCAATACACCACAAAATCACCATCCAGTAATCCTTTGGTCCAAATTGATTCTTCTTTCAATTCACCTGTTGGATAATAAAACGACCAATTTCCAACCGCTTTTCCATCTTCAAACTGACCTATAGATTCTAAAGATTCATCTGAACGGTAGAACTTCCATTCCCCTACCTTTTCATTATCAATCATTTCACCAAGTCCGTAACCTCCACCAATCACTGGTTCACGCACATGTTCTCTACATCCTGAAATGAGAATAAACAAAAACGAAATTAAAATGAAATGCTTCATGAGTCTTAAGACTCTAATTTAAGAAATCTAATTCAACTCTTCCCAAATCATATCTTTCAATTCGACCAAACCTTGCTGGGCAACAGAAGAAATAAATACGCTAGGGATGTCTGGTAAATCTTGGCTTATTTCAGCTTTGAGCTCATCATCCAACATATCTGATTTTGAAATAGCCAACAATCTGGGCTTATCAATTAAATCAGGATTGAATTGCTCTAATTCATTTACCAAGATTTTATATTCATTATGGATGTCTTCTGCATCTGCAGGAACCATAAATAATAGAAGGGCGTTACGCTCAATATGTCTTAAAAAACGAAGACCTAAACCTTTACCTTCGTGGGCCCCCTCAATGATTCCTGGAATATCGGCCATCACAAAAGATCTAAAATCTCTGTAGGCCACAATTCCTAAATTTGGAGTTAAGGTGGTAAATGGATAATCAGCAATTTCAGGTTTTGCTGCAGATATTACTGACAACAAAGTTGATTTACCTGCATTGGGAAAGCCAACCAATCCGACATCAGCTAATACTTTCAATTCTAATATTAACCAACCTTCTTTCAAAGGAATACCTGGCTGCGCATATCTTGGAGTTTGACGAACTGAAGATTTAAAGTGAACGTTTCCTTTTCCTCCTTTTCCCCCTTCCATGACGATCATTTCTTGACCATCTTCTGAAATCTCACCTATAAATTCACCAGTTTCTTCGTCTTTGATAATAGTCCCCAAAGGAACCTCAATGTATTCATCAGCACCATCAGCACCATGCATTTGATTCTTACCACCAGGATCTCCATGACCTGCCTTTATGTGTTTACGATACTTGAGGGGAAGTAAGGTCCAAAGTTGTGAATTACCTTTTACGATTACATGTCCACCTCTACCGCCATCTCCGCCGGCAGGACCTCCTTGTGCATTGTACTTTTCTCTTCGTAGATATTGAGAACCAGCTCCACCTTTACCCGAACGACAATGTATTTTTACGTAATCAATAAAATTACTCATAGCAGGGGTAACAGTTTAGATTCAGGCTAATGCCAAATCAATCGTCTCGAATAAACGAGCAGTAATTTCTTCAATAGTCCCGTGACCATCAACTTTGATAAATTTTCCTTGTTGATCATAGAACTCTTTCAATGGAAATGTTTCATCCATATAAACTTTAATTCTATTCTCAATTATCTGAGGATCTGCATCATCTGCTCTTCCACTACTCAAAGCTCTATTTTTCAAACGCTCAGTTAGTTCAGCTTTCTCAACATCAAGTGCAATCATCATGTTAATTGATGTTCCTCTTTCTGTCAAGATTTTATCTAAAGCCTCAGCTTGTGGAGTAGTTCTTGGAAATCCATCAAAAATGAATCCTTCAGCTTGTGGATTTTTCTCAACCTCAGAAATCAACAATTTAATTGTTACTTCATCTGGAACTAGTTTTCCTTGATCCATGAAACCTTTGGCCAAAACGCCCAACTCAGTTTCATTTTTGATATTATATCTAAAAACGTCACCAGTTGAAAGGTGACATAAATTGTACTTTGTTACTAGCCTTTCAGCTTGGGTGCCTTTACCTGCTCCCGGAGGTCCGAATAAAACAATATTTAACATGCTTTCAATTTTCTCCGCTTTGGTGCGGGTGAACAAATTTATTGGTAATAATCCTTATTTATGGAGGTATTTTTAATTATTTATTAACTATCCTGAAAAAAGGTCATCTTTTATTAATTCAGCATGCTATTTTGTCAGTAAAATCGATACTTTTCAGACATTTTAGCATTGTATTAGCAAGAAATCACAATTGGCTCTGTATTTGACCAATGTATTTCAGAATAAAACACGAGCGAAATGAATATAAATAAACTGACAACTAAAACTCAAGAAATCATTCAACAAGCCCAGTTGATTGCTCAAGGCGAAGGTCAGCAAGCGATAGAAACAGGTCATATATTAAAGAGTGCTCTTGAAGTAGAAAATTCAATATTACCTTTCCTTTTAGGAGAGTTTAATCTAGAAATAGCAGCAGTAAAAAATACTGTTAACAGCATTGTATCATCTTATCCCAAAGTAAGCGGAGGAGATCCGTACATGTCAAAAGATTCGAACAAACTATTTGCAACTGCATTCAAACAAATGGATGCTTTCAAAGATGAATACCTTTCACTAGAGATTCTTTTCTTAGGATTGGTGAAGGGATCTGATTCAACGGCAAAAATGTTGAAAGATATGGGAATTACAGAAGCCCCATTAAAAGAAGCTATTATGAAATTAAGAAATGGAGAATCCGTAAATTCTCAGGGATCTGAAGAGACTTACCAAGCACTTTCAAAGTTTGCCAACAACCTTAATGAGATGGCATCCAACGGAAAGCTTGACCCCGTAATCGGAAGAGATGAAGAAATTAGAAGAGTACTTCAAATTTTATCCAGAAGAACCAAGAATAATCCAATTCTAATTGGTGAACCCGGAGTAGGAAAAACGGCAATCGCCGAAGGTATAGCTCATAGAATAGTAAACGGAGATGTCCCTGAGAATTTAAAGAGTAGAAAAGTTTTCTCTTTAGATATGGGAGCGTTAATCGCAGGAGCTAAATACAAAGGTGAATTCGAAGAGCGACTAAAATCTGTGGTAAAAGAAGTAATCAAGTCGGATGGAGAAATCATTCTCTTTATAGATGAAATTCACACACTAGTAGGTGCAGGTGGCGGAGGAGAAGGAGCAATGGATGCCGCGAACATTTTGAAACCTGCCTTAGCCAGAGGAGAATTAAGAGCTGTTGGTGCGACTACATTGAACGAATACCAAAAGTATTTTGAGAAGGATAAAGCTTTAGTGCGAAGATTTCAGACAGTTCTCATTGATGAACCTGAAACAGATGATGCTATTTCAATTCTGAGAGGAATTAAAGAAAAGTACGAAACTTACCACAAGGTTTTAATTAAGGATGAAGCGATAATTGCGGCTGTTGAGTTATCTCAACGTTACATTACAGAAAGACAATTACCAGATAAGGCAATTGACTTAATTGATGAAGCGGCATCTAAGTTGAGGATGGAAATGAATTCTAAACCTGAAGAATTAGATGAGATTGACAGAAGAATAATGCAATTAGAAATTGAGAGAGAAGCAATAAAACGAGAGAAGGATACCAAGAAACTTGAGGCAATTCAAGTTGAGCTTGCGGAACTGACAGATAAAAGAACTGAGTTTCAAGCTAAATATCAGGCTGAGAAAGATGTGGTAGATGGCATACAAGATGCCAGTTCACAATTAGAGCAGCTTAAACTTGAGGCTGAGAAGGCAGAGAGAGATGGCGATTACGAAAAGGTAGCTGAAATAAGATACAGCAGAATTCAAAATACTGAAGCCGAAATTAAGAAGCTGAAAGCCGATCTCATTGAAATTCAAAAGAATTCAAAAACGATTAAAGAAGAGGTAGATGCTGAAGAAATTGCAGATGTAGTTTCAAAGTGGACTGGGATTCCGGTATCAAAAATGATTGAGAGTGAGAGAGCGAAACTGCTAAAACTTGAAGAAGAGATTGGAAAACGAGTTGTTGGACAGAAAGATGCCATTGTTGCTGTTTCGGATGCAGTTAGAAGATCAAGAGCTGGATTACAAGACATGAAGAAGCCGATTGGTTCTTTCATTTTCTTGGGAACAACAGGTGTTGGTAAAACCGAGCTTGCTAAAGCTCTGGCAGATTATCTTTTCAATGATGAAAACGCCATGACGAGAATTGACATGAGTGAATATCAAGAAAAGCACTCAGTCTCAAGATTGGTGGGAGCGCCTCCAGGATACATAGGTTATGATGAAGGTGGACAGCTCACTGAAGCAGTTCGAAGAAAGCCTTATTCAATAGTTTTAATGGATGAGATTGAGAAAGCGCATCCAGATGTATTCAACATAATGCTACAAGTATTGGATGATGGAAGATTAACCGATAATAAAGGTAGAACTGTCAACTTCAAGAACACGATTATTATTATGACTTCTAACTTAGGATCTGATATTATCAGAGAAAAGTTCGAAGATATGACAGATAAGAATCGTCCTCAGATAGTTGAAGAAGCTAAAGCAGAGGTTTTTGATTTACTGAGAAGAACAATCAGACCAGAGTTTTTGAATAGAATTGATGAAACGATTATGTTTCAACCGCTTGATAGAAATGACATCCTATCCATAGTGAACATTCAATTCGGATTCTTACAAGAACGATTAAAAGAAAGTAACATTGAACTCACAGCAAGTGACGAAGCATTAGAATGGTTGGCCCTTGAAGGATATGATCCACAATTTGGAGCAAGACCAGTAAAGCGAGTAATGCAGAGAGACTTACTGAATCAACTTTCAAAAGACTTATTGGCCGGTAAGATTGGAACTGACAGCAAAGTTCATTTAGATATGTTTGAAGGGAAATTAGTTTTCTCTAACAAGAAGGAGGAAGTAAATCCCTCATTAAATTAAAAAAGCGATCATAAAAAAAAGGCCTCTCAGAAATGAGAGGCCTTTTTTTATTTAGTTTGTTCGGTCAATTCTTGGACCATTTCAATTTTTTGATTTTGTTCAGCTTTGTAAGATGAATAATCTGCTTGTCCGCCATATGCGTCACAGATGTGTCCTCCTCCACAACTGGTGAAGGTCAGACTGAAGCAAGCCAGTGCTCCAATTGCTAAAAGTTTTTTCATGCTCGGTTTTTTTTGTTTTGAAGAATACAAATTACAAATAAAAACTTTGCGTGTCAAATAGAAATTACTAGACAAAAAAAATCCTGTCCTAGCAAAGCCAAGACAGGATAAATATTTTATTAATCGAAATTACTTCGTTTGCTCAGTAAGAGCTTGAATCATTTCAATTTTTTGAGTTTGCTCTGCTTTGTACTTAGAATAGTCTGCGCTTCTGTACGCATCACAAGTATGCCCACCACCACAACTAACCATTCCTAAAGCGAATACTCCTAATAATCCTGCTAATATTCCTTTTTTCATCTTTTTGGTTTTTTTCGGTTTTTTAATCTTTGTCTGTTGTTGAAGCAAATTACCTGCCAACTATAATTGTTAACGAAAATAAGCAAAAAATGTTGCCCAATCAAATTTAAACGACCAATAAATCAACAATTTACGTTTAATATCCAAAAGAAAAAGTCCTTTAGCCCTTATAAAGCAAGAGGTTTTGCTGATTGTGAATAAGTGTTGATAAATCTATAAAACGACTAGATTTCTCTATAAATGAAAGTGCTTAGTAATCTTATCGAGAAGAACTTGACTCAATTTATAATAAGATTCATGCGTCCATCCACCCACATGAGGGGAGAGTAAAACTTTGTTTGAATTCAATAATTTGTGAAAACTTTCATTGGTCTGCCCTTCAAACATGTCTTCAAAAGAAGACTTCTCAAATTCTAAGACGTCCAAACATGCACCTTGCACCTTTCCTGCTTCGATTGCATCAAGCAAAGCCTTGGTTTCAACGATTTTTCCTCTCGCTAAATTGATTAACCAAATGTTCTTCTTGAATCTCTTCAAGAATTCCTCACCTGCCATCCAAATTGTTTCTTGGTTTTGAGGAATGTGAAAACTGAGAATATCGGCCTGCTCAAATAAATCTTCTAAAGTCGATTCCTTTACAAACTCATTTCCAAAATCTGTTTTGTATTTGTCGTAAGCCAGAACTTGAACATCAAATCCTCTTAGTTTTTTAGCAAAGGCAGAACCATTGTTTCCAAAACCAATTAAACCAACCGTCTTTCCATCAAGCTCAATTCCTCTGTTCCCTTCTCTATCCCATTTACCATTTCGAATCTCGGCATCTCCTTTTGAGAGATTATTGAAAAGTGAGAGCAACATTCCAAGCGCATGTTCTCCTACAGCATTTCTATTTCCTTCAGGAGCATTAAACAATTCAATATTGTGCTCATCACAAAAATCAATATCAATGTTCTCCATGCCTGCTCCAGAACGAGCAATGAATTTTAAGGACGAACATTTTTCAAGAAACTCTTTATTGATCGGAAAACGTGAACGAACTACGATTCCTTCATAGTCAGCAATTAAATTATAAACTTCTTGATTTGAAACGCTAGTCAAGTCGTCACAACTATGCCCTAAATCTCTTAGCCCTTTTTCAAGAACGTTATGAACTGTATCTAAGAATGCGATTTTCACGAATCTAAATTCGTCATTATTTTTTGATGAATTTATATTGAATGTAATATTCTCCATTAAATAACTGAACAATATAGTTCCCAGACATAAGATCTCTCACATCTATTTCAGAATCATAAATACCATTCTCAAGCACTCCAAAAGAATCTTTCTTCACGACTTTACCTTCAGTTGAAATGATGTCATATCGCACTTCACTTGTTTTAGGAACAGTGAATTGAATCGTGATATCTTTTTTAGCTGGATTTGGAAAGACATTCATATTTTGAACCACATTTTTCTTGATTTCTGTTTCTTCAAAACCAGCTATTGATTTGTTGATATAAACTTTAAAGATGGTATTACTTGCAGAACTTTGACTGCCGTCATTTATAAAGAAAATATTTTTGTCTGAACTTTCAATTCCGCCATAGATGTATCCAATTAATGTTTTCTGATTTGGAATTGCATTGATGTCAAGAATTTCATTCTCAATTAAATAATCTCCAGTTGGAATGTATTCAGAACCAGCCCCAAGTAATGCCGGCATCTCGAGATAAGACAGAGCATTCTCAGACATACTTCCATCATTAAACCTAGTCACCTTTGAAATCGTTTTTACAAAAGGTACATCTGTGTCTTCAATCAATGTCCCACCATCAAAATAGAATTGACTCATCCCACCAAAGAACAATGTTTGATTTGATAAGGCAGTACTATCGTATACAGAAATTTTTGCTGAATGATATTGACTTAAATACTGATTAAAGGAATTATTGACTGTATAGCCTGTTGGAACAATATCTACCGAATTCAAGTAAGGCAAATCATTCGGATCAAAGACCCCTGAAAATGCAGTAAACCCTAGCTCTCCATTTGGGAAGATTTGAGGCGCCATATTGTAATCTCTTCTATGAAGATTCTCAGTATCATGTTGGGCAACATAAGCTGCAATTGTCATATTCGTACCGTCATCTTCTATTTTAAAACTTCTGATTTCATCAGTATACTCCTGCGTAAATCCAGGTCCATGATCAGGCCCCATAGGATTATATGATCCATCAAAAAGATGTCCACCAACTAAATAGAAGGTAGAATCTAAATAACCAATTTGACCTCCGGTTACTTTCATTCTTGAATCTGTAGTCTGTCTAAAATAGGATGTAATAGATGCATTATCAATTATGGCTTGTGTCAAACCATTAACATCAATTGCCGTAATATTTGGGTAAGTCACATGCCCACTTGCAGTAGTACTAAAGCCATAGCCGCCAAAGACATAAAGTGTAGTATCTCTTTGATAAAACTCTTGATTGGTTGACTGAAGTTGCTCAAACAAACCGGCATTTAAAACACTCAAATCGGCTGACCAACTCTGCTCACTTACAGGATCGATTACAAAAGCAAACTTATTATTGTCGGCTTCTAAAAATGCCGCGAAAGGCTGTCTTTGGTGAAGCCCGTCAATTCTACCTCCAACGATCAACCATCTTCCTTGATCATCTTTTGCCCATGAATAAGAATGTATACCAGGAGTATTAGTAATAATAAGAGGTTCAATTTCAATGGCGTAATCTTCAGGTGTAATGATTTGTGCTTGGCCAATTGATAAAAATCCGAGAATAATCAATGTGAGTAACGAAAGTTTCATGTGTTTTCTTTCAAATCTACATGAAGAGAAGATAAATGTTTGTGACGATTGTCACAGATAAACAAAATAGGCCACCATAAAGTAAATGGTTAGTCCAATGATGTCGTTTGCCGTGGTAATGAAGGGACCTGTGGCCAATGCTGGGTCAATTTTGACTTTATCAAGTAAGAGTGGGACCATTGCTCCTAAGATTGCGGCAAAAACTACAACAATAAACAAAGAAATTGAAATGGTAATTCCCAGCTTGATGTCATCAATGAAGGCATAAGAAATACCGAAAATGATAATTGAACAAATCAAGCCTACCAGCATTCCTACCAAAGTTTCTTTACCGACCTGTTTAAAGATAGACGTAAATTGAAAATCTTTTGAAGCCAACCCCTGTACAATAATTGCTGAAGACTGCACACCAACGTTTCCGGCTGTTGCAACAATTAACGGAATAAAGAAGGCTAATGCAGGATTCAGATCAATCTGCCCTTCATATCCTTTGATAATTTGCGAAGCGGCAACTCCTCCGGCCAAACCTATTAATATCCATGGTAATCTAGACCTTGTATTCTTCAAAACACCTGAAGAAGTTTCTACATTTTCAGAGATACCAGATGCCAATTGAAAATCTTTTTCAGCTTCTTCTTTAATGACATCTACAACATCATCAATAGTGATTCGACCTACCAATTTCGATTGTCTATCAACAACAGGAATTGCGACCAAATCGTACTTTTCCATTACGTTTGCGACTTCTTCACTTTCTTCATGAGTTTTCACATAATGAACTTTCTCACGCATGTAAATGTCATCAATCAATGTCTTAGCATCAGCAAACAATAATGCTTTTAGAGAAAGAATTCCCAGCAATACATCATCTTTATCTACAACATAAATCGAATGAATTCTATCAACTTCTTCTGCTTGTCTTCTCAATTCTACAACACATCTATCAACCGCCCAATAAGCTTTAGCTTTTACGAACTCCTTATGCATCAATCCACCAGCAGTATCTTCATCATATTTCAAAAGATCAGTGATCTCTGATGCATGTTCTTGATCTTCGAGCTGAGCAATAATCTCGTCTTTCTCTTCTTCTTCTAGCGCTCCTAATAAATCGGCGGCATCATCCGTTTCAAGATTATCAACCTGTTCTACAATCTCTTCAGTTGACAAGGTTTTAATGAATCTTTCACGATAATCATCATCCAACTCCATCAAAGCATCTGCAGATACTTCATCATCCAACAAGTCAAATATTTGCTTGGATTCGTCTACACTTAATGAGGTTAAAATATCAGCTATATCAGCCGGGTGGATGTTCTCTAACTCTTCTAAAACAGACGTAGAATTCCCTGTCTCCAACATAAGTTGTAGCCTTTCAAGAAATTCTTTTGTCAGTTCTTTTTTCATAAAGAATCAGTTAAACGTAAATGAGTTGCTTAATCTGCCGCGAAGATAAGCCTTTTACGTTATTTTAATCTTACGGTAAATTCAATATTTTGTTGACTTTTTCTTCAATTATGTGGTCTAGCCTTTTTTTTCGTAACTTTTCAAAAATATTTGAGGTATGACAAAATCGCTACTACTCGCATTCTCATTGTGCTTTGCACTAGCCGGATTCAATCAAACTACATGGCAAGTTTGTGTTTCAGAACCAAATTCAGGTACATGTTCTGGCCAAACTGGTGTTTTTACGCCAGGAAATCTTGTAATCCAGCAAGGAGATATGATTCAATTTACTACTCAAATGTCTGCACCTACAGGATATCCCGGAACAGATCATGACATTCAATTTAGTGGCTCGCCTGCTAACAATGTTATTTTAGCAGTTTCTTCAAACATACTAGATCAAATTACGACAGTCACTACCCCACCTTTCAATACTCCTGGGCTATTTCCAATGGAATGTATAGATGGTAATCATTGTCTAATTGCTGACTTATTGAGTGGATATTCGTGCACTGGATATTCAGTTGAAGTGCAGTCTTCATGTGCCGTTACGGCAGACTTTACGACAACAGCATTAGATTTTTGCACGGGCGATATTATCGACTTCACAAATACTTCTACTGGAGCAAGTTCGTACATCTGGCACCTTGATGAATTTACCTTCTCTACCGCCACTGATGCCGTTTTAAGTTTTGGATCTGCTGCTACTCACGATATTGAATTGATTGCAGATGACGGAGCAGGATGCTTGGATTCAACCACCATCACTATAAATATAACTCAAGCTTCAGATGCTGGATCAGATAATTCTGACATCTTCTGTAACATCAACGATTCAATTGATTTGAATACGCTATTAGATGGAGATTTAGGAGGAAGTTGGACCGAAACAACTTCTTCTGGTCAGTTCAATCAAACTTCAGGAATATTGGATTATACCGACCTTACAGAAGATGATTATTCATTCGAATATGTGGTGCCAGGTGTCGGCGTCTGCCCAAATGACACGGCAATAATCGATATCGAAGTTAATCAGGAACCTCATTTGGCGTTTAACTTTTCGAACGTTAACATTCCTACTTCGGATTCTCTATACATAGATTTCACTCTAACTGGAGTTAATGGCTCAGCAACTTATGTTTGGAATTTTTGTGATGGAAATTTCAGTACAAATAACAGTCCGTTTTGGCATCAATTTGATACGGCAGGCACCTATTGTATTTGCGTTCAAGTGAATAATGGAAATGGCTGTGTTGAGACATTCTGTGATTCAAACATTGTAGTTTTTGAAGATGCCGGATTAGACATGACAAATCAATTAGACTTTTCAATTTACCCAAACCCCGCAAATGATCAGGTGAACTTGAAAATTGGTTCAAATTCTGAATCTGTTCTTTTTGAATTGCGTGATATCAACTCAAGAATTATATCAACTAAAGAAATTTATTCTACATCATATTCTTTTGATGTATCTGAAATTGAGTCTGGTGTCTATTTCGTTTCAATCTTATCTGACAAGGGCCGAATGACAAAAACGCTAATCATTAGATAAAGACCTGTGCAGAACTTCGAATAATTGAATACGCTCATTGTTATTTCCAACGAGCAAACCTGTATTTCCGTTTGATAGTTTAATTTGAGTTAAACTTTTAGCATTATAAGGAGCGTAAAAATCAGATTCAACAGACTCTAAATACTCTAGTTCACCATTAGCCTTCACTAAGAAAACTAGACCACAACCCGCATCATATCTTGTCGTTTCAACTTCAGAGTTAAATCTATTTCCTACTGCAACAATATCTTTTCTACCATCCCCATTTATGTCCATAAACTCAAAGTCATTTATATACGAAAACTGAGCCTGCGAAGGTAATGGCTCGAATTCAAAATTACCGTTTCCATCATTTTTTAAAATACCACTTCTAAACTCATTCACTTCATATTGAAGGGCTTGGTTAAGCTTTTCTTTTCCGTAAACATCTTCTAATTCTGAGTTGGCAAAAGACAAAAAAGTAGGAAACTTATCTTTAATAAAAGGCATTTGTCCAGAAGAACATTCTCTACCCCTCAATGGTACCTCATTCCCTTTGTACTCTTTTGAAAGCACTATATCTAAGGTGCCATTATTGTCAAAGTCGTTAGCATAAACTTTTAATGGTTTCTTTTTGGATGCATTGTATTTGTTGTTCATTCCTGCATTACCGCACAAGAAATCAATATCCCCATCATTGTCTACATCAGCTTGAGAGATACATGACCACCAGCCTCTAAGGTTCAAGTCACTATTCTTCCTTACAAATTTACCTCCCACATTTTCCATTATCTCAATGTTCATCCATTCCCCAACTAGAACGATATCATCATCTCCATCTCCATCAATGTCAGAGAATTCGGCATCATTCACCATCCCTATGTATTCAATTTGAGGAGCAATTATTGAGGTCCTATCTCTAAAAAATCCTTTTACATTCTCATAGATTTTTGTTCTTCCAGCATATGGATACTTTTGAGGATGTCCCTTTCCGCATACCAGCAAATCCAAATCACCATCTTTATCGATATCAGACAAATGTGTGCTGCCCGAATTATGTCCGTCCAAAGGCATGCCGTTTCGAACCAAACCAAACATACCAAGTCCATTACCAATGTATAAGCGATCATAATAAGCGGTATCTCCCTCTTCATGCTCATAGCCACCCGAACTAATTATCAAATCTAATTTCTCATCTCCATTCACGTCAAACACACTTATATCGGCATCTTCTGACGACTGATGGTTATAGAATGAACGTGAGAGCATCTTCTTAAACTTACCTTTTGAACTTTGTAAGTACACACTTGGAATTCTGCCTACAGATGAAGTCACAATGAAATCTTCATAGCCATTATTATCAAAATCTCCAACTGCTATTTCGGGTCCATCTGTGCTCATTTGATGAGGTAATAATGACTCCTTGATAAAGTCATTGTATTTATTGTCTTTGTATACGGCTTCTAATTTTGAACTTTCTGTGAGGTTTTTGAAATAGACTTTATTAGCACTAGAAATAGCTTTAGCTTCAACCTTCTTTAGATCGCTTACTTCAGGTTTTATTACCCCCCCTTGTTTTGATAGATCTATAAACATAGAGTCATTTAGAATCAGTCTTTTAAAGGCTTCACCCTTTTGAGTATAAAAGAAATGCCTAGGATCAACGCTTGAACAATAGCCTCTTACAACATTGTGTTCTTGAACGAAAGTATTATCAGAAGTTTCGACTTTAACTCTCATTCCACAAGTCAAGCCAGAAGGTAAACCAGAAAGGTCAACAACTAAATTTTGGTTTTCACTTTTAATAACATTCTCATAAACTGATGCCGGGGCATCTACATTGTTTAGTACCAGATCTAAATCGCCGTCATTATCCAAATCAACATATACAGCACCATTTGAATTCAGTTTCTCATCTATTCCCCAATTGGCTCTAGCATCATTGAAAGTAAGGTTTCCATTATTTTTAAAGAAATAATTTTCAATTTCAACGGAAGGAATGAGATCAAGGAAATCTAGAGTCTTAACACTCCCGCTTTTCTCCTTTAAACTGTCTAACTTGTGTCCAATATCATTATTCTTTGTATCCCTTTTATATCCATTAGTAACAAACAAATCCAAAAATCCATCTTGATCAATATCGAACAACAAAGGCGCCCAACTCCAATCAGTTTTTGCAACTCCTGCAAACTGTGAAATCTCTTGAAATGACCCCATACCTGTATTTAATTGGAGCATATTGTGCATATATTGATAACCCCAACCTAACTGAACACGTGTGTAAAACTTGTCTAGATTCATTGATGCCATGTTCATTTTCGATCTTTTGTGATCACTGAATGCCATATCAACTGAAACATAATCCATTAATCCATCATTATTAAAATCACCTACATCATTCCCCATTGAATAATTTGAAGTGTGTTTAAAATATTTCAAGTTTTCATCTTTGAATGTATTGTTTTGTTGATTGATAAATAAATGGTCTGGCTCATCAAAATCATTACAAACAATAATGTCAGGATATGAGTCTTGATTTACATCTGAAATAGCTAGACCTAGACCATAGCCAAACTCCAAAATCTCAGCCTGCTCAGTTATATCAATAAACTTTCCTCCTACATTTTCTAATAATATGTCAGATTCAACATTACCCTCATTAATATCCCTACTTATATCTTGATAATCAACAGCCTTGTGAAACTCTTTGGGATGACTCATAATGTATAAATCCAGATCTCCATCCAAATCAATATCTAATGGAGCTGCCTGAGTACTGTGATTTGAGATTGCCAAACCATACTTTTCTGCGGCTTCCTTAAATGTACCGTCACCTTGATTTTCATACAATACATTTGTAAGATTATCGACATTTGGACCAGATCTAGAAACATAAATATCTTCGAAACCGTCATTATTGACATCAAATACACAAACACCTGAACTCCATCCATTTTTAGTAATTCCTGCTGAAATGGTGACATTTTTAAATTTGAAATCACCTTCATTAAGATAAAGCTCATCATTCACAAAATTTCCTGCGAAAAATAAATCCATGAGACCATCATTATTAAAATCGCCTACACCTACGCCTGCTCCATTGTACAGATAATCATACGAAACGATATTAACTTTTTCGGTTTCATTAATTGAATTTTCAAATGTGATATTGGTAGATTCCTTCAAGTGTGAATTAAAGCCCGAATTCTGACCCAACGAGAAAACTGAGAATAAAAAAATTATATATAGTCGAAAAACTGCCACAATTTGGTTTCCTTTAAAGTGAAGATACTACTTTTGAACAAGTTTTATTAGTGAAAAAATATTCATCCATAAAGATTGAAGGTACCTACCTTGACTTGATTTCAAAAATCGAGCCGAACGAGTTTTCATTACTAAAAAGAGATCATCAAAATTACCTTCTCGGATGGGACCTAAAAGAAAAACTCATTCTTGATAATAATCATGCCGACTTTTTAAATCTCGACAACTTTATTTCAGAGAATGCTGGTGACTACATATTCGGTTTGATTTCATACGACCTCAAGAATAGTATTTATCAAGAACTCTCTTCTGAGAACGTCACTCATTTGGCAGAAGAAAAGAGCACCTTCTCAACCTTTAACAATCTCATAATTTGTAACGCAGGACAACTAATGTATTTTGGGGATGAAAACAAGGTAGCTGAAGTAACTTCATTTTTTGAGAATGTAAAGTCCTCTCAAGATTCAAACACCGAATTTGAACTCAGATCAAGCGAAGATCAGAAAACATATGTTGACAAAATTGACAGGCTGAAAAGCCTCATTCAAAGAGGTGATATTTATGAAGTGAACTATTGCACAGCCTTTCACTTACACAACAAAGAAGTAGATTCTAAAAATACCTTTCAAAAGATTCAAACCGCAACACAAGCGCCTTATGGTGCATTTGTGAAGAGTGGTGATTTTGACATCTTATGTGGATCTCCAGAGAGATTCTTGAAAAAGAAAGAGAATAAATTGTATTCACAACCAATAAAAGGGACCGCAAAAAGAAGTGAAAATCAGCTTGAAGATGAAAGATTAATAAAGAATTTAAAATCCAGTATTAAGGAGCAAGCTGAAAATGTAATGATTGTAGATTTAGTTAGAAATGACCTTTCCAAAATAGCTACAAAAAACTCAGTTTTGGTGGAAGAATTATCAAAGCTATACTCGTTCAAATCTGTACATCAATTAATATCTACCGTAAGTTGTCAGGTCAATGACAGCACAACTTTCACTGATATCCTTAAGGCAACATTCCCTATGGGATCTATGACAGGAGCGCCAAAGATGAATGCAATGAAGTTTGCAGAATCTCATGAAGATTTTAAAAGAGGATATTATTCAGGCGCCATTGGTATTATCGAACCCAACGGAAATTTTGATTTTAATGTCATTATTAGATCGTTGATTTACAATAAATCTTCACACAATTCTAAAGTAGGAGTCGGTGGTGCGATCACAATTCTGTCCGATAATCACGCCGAATATGAAGAATGTTTGACTAAATTGAAAGCAATAAAGGATTCTGTGTGCTAAAAAAGTTTATTTCATATTTCAATTCCGAATTCCCTGAACCAGATAAAAACAACTTCTATCTAGCTATCTCAGGAGGAAAAGACTCTATGGTTCTATCTCATTTATTAATCAAATCTGGAATAGATCACACTTTGCTTCACTGCAATTTTAAATTAAGAGGGAATGAATCTGATGAGGACGAACTTTTTGTGAAAAAACACGCCGATAAACATCAACTCAAGTGCATTACCATATCTTTTGATACGGTATTAGAATCTGATAAAAGAGGGGATAATATCCAACTTACCGCCAGAAACTTGAGGTACGAATGGTTCAATAAAATAATGTCTGAAAACGATACAAACATTTTACTTACTGCTCACCACCGTGACGACAGCATTGAAACGTTTTTTATTAACCTCTTAAGAGGAACAGGGATTAAAGGCTTAAGTGGTATTCCTTCTAGAAATGGTCAAGTATTTAGGCCACTAATAAACTTTGAATTATCCGATATTTTTAAACTAATTGAAGAGTTTAATATAGACTATCGTCAAGACAGTTCAAACTCCGAAAACAAGTATCTCAGAAATAAAATCAGACATACGCTAGTTCCTATGATTGAAGAGCTATCACCTGAATTTAGAAAAAAATTCACCGCACTTTTTACTGAACAGAAAGAACTGGATGATTATCTGAATAATCAAATAAAGAATAACATTGCTCCACATATAATTGAATACAAGAATTATTTAGGGATCTCTATTGATATTCTTGACAACAACTATTTAAACAGATTCTTCTTAAAAGAATATGGCATCCACAGATCGAGATCAGCCGAGTTTTTTAAGTTTATTCAAAGTAATACTGGGTCCCAATTCCAAAGTTCTTCTCACACCTTTCTTAAAGACCGGGAGCAAATTCTCTTAAAGAGAAGAGGGATCTCATCAAAATTGATAGAAAACTCAATTCATTCCAAAGATCTTCCAATTGTAATTAACGATATTAAACTTTCAAAAAAGAAAGTTAACGCCAATGAAGCTAGAGACAGTTCGGGTCTTTTTCTTGATATGAACAAATTATCTTTCCCTCTAAAAATCAGAAATTGGGAAAAATCAGACAGAATTGTTCCTTTTGGAATGAATGGTTCGAAACTTGTGAGCGATATATTAATTGATAAAAAATATAATCGATTTCAAAAGGATGATGTTCTGATTCTTTGTGATTCCACGAACCAGCTTGTTGCCATTCCAGGAATCATGATATCTAATCAAGTTCGTCTTGATAAAGACCCTTCATTAAGTTTAGTATTGTCTGAGTAAGATTTTAATCAACCTTACGTTAACTCTGTATCAAATACAACTTTGACTTGTACCAACAAAAATACCCCTACTACCAAAAAGGTAATAGGGGTATAAAAAGTGGCATCCACATACTCTCCCACCCTCAAAAGGGCAGTACCATCTGCGCAAGTTGGCTTAACTTCTCTGTTCGGAATGGTAAGAGGTGGGCCCAACCGCCATAG
>Ga0316204_10002409_pt1 | contig 42515 bp, 35 predicted proteins | sample 6monrhotite_MG_2_FD_205661 | JGI IMG/M metagenome (GOLD analysis project Ga0316204, IMG submission 205661) | Microbial mat bacterial communities from mineral coupon in-situ incubated in ocean water Damariscotta River, Maine, United States -... | ecosystem: Environmental > Aquatic > Marine >... | reverse complement strand
GCGCCAGATGGAATTTATAGAATTTCTTCAACGTACTTTTTAATGGATTTTAAATCAATGCCGCAAATTTCGTGTAATTGTTGCACGGAACCATGGGTTATGAAAGTGTCTTTTATGCCAAAAACTTTTATAGTTCCGTTAAATTGTGATTGATTGGCATATTCAATGACAGCACTCCCTAATCCGCCTATTTCGCAGCCATCTTCAAGAGTAATTAGGTGCTCATACATACCAAAAATGGAATCTAACACTTTTTTGTCCAATGGTTTTAAAAAACGAATATCATAGTGTCCAAGCTGTTCTGGATTTTGAATTTGGGAAATAAGGGCGGTAATCATATTTCCAATATGTCCTATGGTTAAAAAAGCCACTTTTGTTCCTTTTTTTAATTCGCGAGCATTGCCTATTTGAATTTTTGAAAAGGACTGTTTCCAGTCTAGAGTGACTCCTCTACCTCGAGGATATCGAATGGCAATCGGACCTTTTATGCCTTGTTGTGCGGTGAACATGATATTACGTAGCTCAATTTCATTCATTGGCGAAAAAATCGTCAAATTCGGAATGCACCGCAAATAGGCTAAATCAAATACACCGTGATGTGTTGGACCATCTTCGCCTACCAGTCCGGCTCTGTCCAAACAAAAAATAACAGGTAGGTTTTGTAAAGCAACATCATGAATTACTTGATCATAAGCACGTTGTAAAAAGGTTGAATAGATATTGCAGAATGTAACTAAGCCTTCTGTAGCCATTCCGGCAGCTAGTGTAACAGCGTGTTGTTCGGCAATTCCCACATCAAAAGCCCTTTCGGGAATGGCTTCCATCATAAATTTTAAGGAGCTACCCGTGGGCATGGCCGGAGTGATGCCGACAATTTTAGAATTCTTTTTTGCTAGTTCCACGAGCGTATGCCCAAACACGTCTTGATATTTAGGGGGTAACCCTAAGGCTGATTTTTTATGCAGTTCCCCAGTTTCTTTATTGAACTTTCCTGGGGCATGATAAACGACTTGATTTTCTTCCGCTTTTTGAAGTCCTTTTCCTTTGGTAGTGATGACATGCAAAAGTTTTGGACCTTTTACCGTTTTCAGTCGCTCCAATTCATTTACCAGCAGGTCTAAGTTATGCCCATCAATGGGACCTGAATAGTCAAGGTTCAAACACTCAAAAATATTCTCATCTTTAGCTACGCCTTTCTTTACGTTGGTAAGATATTTTTTAAGTGCACCAACGCTTGGGTCAATTCCGATGGCATTATCATTTAAAATGACAAGCACATTGGCATCGGTAACCCCTAAGTGGTTTAGTCCTTCAAATGCCATTCCACTAGCAATAGAGGCATCACCAATCACTGCAATGTGTTGTTTTTCAAAATTACCCTTAAGTTTTGATGCGATAGCCATACCTAAAATTGCAGAGATAGAAGTAGAGCTGTGCCCCGTTCCAAAATCGTCATAGCTACTTTCGCTTCGTTTTGGAAATCCGCTAATACCATTTAATTGGCGATTGGTTTCAAAAATGTCTTTTCGACCTGTCAAGATTTTATGTCCGTAGGCTTGATGCCCTACATCCCAAATGAGTTTGTTATTGGGTGTGTTAAAAACATAATGCAGTGCAATGGTTAGTTCAACCACCCCTAAGCTTGCTCCTAGGTGACCTTCTTTGGTTGATACAATGTCGATAATGAACTCTCTTAGTTCTTGGGCTAAAGTATGGAGGTTTTCGATCTTTAGTTTTTTAAGGTCTTTTGGTGAGTTGATACGGTTTAAATGAATAGCCATTATTCAAAAGTAGATAAACCTGAATTATCAGTTGAATTTTCCACTCTCTCTTTTTTGATTACGTTGAACGGCTAAATATGTAATTGAAAGATTGAAGCTTTTTGTTTAGTAAAAAAAACTTAATTTGTAGAACTTCCCTCAAAAGTTTAAGCTTTTTCTACATTGGATTAGTTTCTTGAATAGAAAAACATTTTTATATATTGTAAAATCTTATACACTAATATTTTAACTTAAATGAAGACACCAGCTGAAATAACCAAGAAATTAGTACTAGCTCTTTTTTTACTTCCATTTATTTTCTTTGGGCAAACCTCTGATTACGGATTGGGACTGAATTTTGATGATAAGGGCTATGAAAATATTCCTGTGAAAACAAGATCGTTTGCTTTTCAAAGTGAGGTGATTGAACCAGATTCAATTTCGTTGAAGCAGTTTGCTCCTGAAATTAGAAATCAAGGCGGACATGGTACTTGTGTGGGCTGGGCTACGGCTTATTATGCTCAAAGTATTATTATGGCAAAAGAAAAAGGGGTTACTGATAAAGCTGTTGTTACGGATAATGCTTTTTCACCACTTTTTCTTTATGTGAATGCTAAGAAAAACACTGATCCTTATTGTAAAGAAGGCATAGGAATCCCTTTTGCTTTGAACAAGATGAAAGAAATAGGTTCACCGCTATACAAGGATTTTGATGTAAGATGTGCGGTTGAAATACCTGATAGCGTTTACCAAAAGGCAAAAAGTCATCGCCTCAAAGAATATACTAAATTATTTGGACTCAAAGAAGATTATAGGGTAAGGATAAGAGAGACCAGAAAAGCATTAATGAATGGAAATCCAGTTTTAATGGGAATGGATATTACAAATGCATTTTTATCTGCCAATGTCGTTTATGAGCCAGATTCGATTAGTGTTGGGGGACATGCTATGACCATTATAGGCTATGATGATGATAAGTTTGGCAGTGGCGCTTTTGAAGTAATAAACAGTTGGGGGGAAGATTGGGGCAATCAAGGGTTTATGTGGATACGGTATAAAGATTTTGCAGAAAGTGTTCGATATGGTTTTGAGTTGGTTTTTGAAGAAGTCCCACAAGAGGATATTGTGGTTACTAGTAAATTAGAAGCAGGTTTAGAGCTAACAGAGTTTGGATACCCACTAGAAGTGCAAAAACGAAAAAATAATGGTGGCCAAGGCTTTCAAACAACTGTCTATGATGAGAATGGCCTTGGAAAGGCAGATTATGAAACCAAGAAGAAGTTTGAAAAAGGAACCAGATATCGTATAAAAACAAGTATAAGCCAGCCCGCTTATGTTTATGTATTTGGAGCAGATACCAAAAGACCGGTAGAGCGATTGTTTCCGGTAAATGATTCCATTAGTGCGTTTATCAACGCAAAAGATGTATTTGTAATGATTCCGGCAAAAAAACCAGATGGTCGTCAAGGGCGAATTGCATTAAATACAGATGATGTTCTATCAGATTATACAATAGCAATTATTTCTTTGGAAGAGTTGAATATGCAAAGTATTAAAGAAAAGGTAGATACGATGGAAGGTCCAGTAATCGATAGATTTTATGAGGTATTGAAAGATAAACTAATAGCTTCAGCAGATATGGCGCTTGCAGAAGATATTATGGGGTTTAAGGCTGAATTTGAAAAAGGGTCAACGGCAATTTTAGCAGTTGATATACGTCGCAGTGATTATATGGAATCAACTGATGAATAGATTTTGGTACATATTGCTATACTGTTTTATGGTATTAGGTTGTCATGGTCAACAAACGAATACCATTGACAAAAAGCACACCTCGTTTAAGGATTCTATTTTTATAGCACTTGACTCTTTGAATAACAATTTGGATACAACAGCCTCAAAAGATAATCTGAATCAGCAAGTAAGGCCAAGGGTTTTAACAAAAGAAGTAAGTAAGGGGAAGTTACCAATACTAGAACCAAAGGAAAAAGAGCAAATAGTGCAGACTAAAACTGCTAAAATCTGGAATGAAGAACAAATTGCTTTTCTAAAGGAGGCGAAAAAGATATTGCTATTTCATGTTAGAATTACTGATATAGGTTCCCGAAAATTAGAGCTAGATTCTGAACTTGAAACTGGAGAGCATCAAGAATTTATAAACACTTTGTTGAATGAAGAAAGTTACCCATCTTCAAAAATGGTGGAAAGCAGTGATAATGCTAACAAATTTCAGCCTAAATACCAAATGTTAATAGAAGCGGGAGAAGAACGTTTAACCTTAATGTTTGACGAGAAAAATCTCAAAATGGTAGTTGCAAGTCTCTACGGAAGAGAAAAATTTGACATAAGTTCGATATTAATAGAACAGGTGGAAAAGTTAAAGAAAGGAGAATGAAAAAGAATTGGTTTTTAGTGTTGGTTTTGACCGTTGGTTTTACGTTTGGACAGTCGTTCCAAGCCACGGAGTACGGTGTAAAGTTAGAAAGTTTAGAATATTTAAATAATGTTTGCCCACCTTCAGAAAAAGGAAATGCAATGGGCTTTCAAGGGATGGAAGAAATTTCGCAGGCATCCGCTGAGCGCATTGTTGACCAAATGCTCTCGGATATGGGAATAACCAATAAATATAAAGTAAGAGAGTGTAAAGATATTGCAAGAGGGAATGCTAAAGCTGAAGCCTTTTTTGATGAGGGAAGGATAAGAAGATACATCATATATGATGTAGATTTTCTTAAGCAAATAGCAAATTCAACAGAAACAAACTATGCTGCCATGTTCGTTTTGGCACACGAAGTAGGTCACCATATCAATGACCATACAATTAACTATAATTCTAGTGAGGTGCCTATTGAAATTGACGCTGATGTTTTTGCTGGAACCCAATTGGCAATAAGTGGGGCGAACTTGGAACAGACTTTAAGGGCCGCTAGAACTAGCAAAAATATTTTTACAGGCAAATATGCCACACATCCTGGGCGTATGGATCGTATGAAAGCTGCTTTTAAGGGATGGATGAAGTATGCCCAAAACTATGATTCCATATTGAATGAGAATGCCTCCTATATAAAGGAATATAATGACGAAATCGGAAAGTATCAACAACAGTTGATTGAAAAAAATCGCCCCAAATCAAGTGTTACGAATAAAGAAGTTGAGGTTGTATCAAAAGTTAGTCAAGAACAAAAAGAACAAGATGATGCTTCAAATGTATTGCAGAAGTATTTCGAAGCCCTAGGTGGTATGGCAAGTGTTACGGGCATAAAGGCAATGTCTTTTGAAGAATTAACAGAAACAGCTAACAGTGAGTTTGAATATCACTATGACCAACGTTCACCAAATCTTTTGATAATTTCTAATAACACCCCTGATTACGAAGGAGAACAGTATAAAATATCTAACGACAGTTTGTATCATCGTTTTGATAATACTAAAAAATGGAAAAAAGGTATTCCAAGTGGTGATGGTAATGATTCGGAAGAATTTATTAGAAGAGTGGGATCTAGTACCGGTAATTTTTTGGAAGATTTTACATTATTTTCAAGCCCAAGTTTAGTTGCCCTTAAAGAGGTTGTAACTTTTGAAAAGGAGCAATGTCATCGTTTAGAAGTAAACGAGGTATTGGACAATATAGAAATGGATAAAAAAGGTAATGGTTTTAGATCTTTTGTAAAGCAAAACAGGTATTACAGAGTTAGTGATGGTCTTCTACATGCCACAGAGAGAATTAGAAAAATACAAGACTTTAAAAAAAACAAACCTTTAGGAAGAACTACGCTTCGCACCGTTACCATACATCAGAATTATTCTGAAGTTGATGGGGTTAAATTTCCAATGAAGTACGATATCATTTTGAGCACTGTGCTAGGTGCAGAAGAATATGAAGATCAAAGAATAGTTAAAACTGTGACTAACATCAACATCACACAAAAGGTAAAGTAATTATACAACTCGCCCGTTAGAGTTATAAATTATACACTTGAAACTTAAAAAACAAAACCAATTTTTATTAAAGGATACCATAAAATGTATGGTTTTTTCGGCTACCATACTATTTGCATTGTTTGGTATTACCCGTTTAGTAAATATTGGCGCTTTTGATTTATATCGGCTTGCTTTTAAAGAATTTAGTTTTTTAGACACTTACTATGCTCAAAAAATGGCGCCAGAAACAAAAGGGTTTAATCAGCAATTGATTTTGGTCAACGTTGGGAATAAAAGTAGAGAAGAATTAGTATTAGTATTGGACAAAATTCAACAACAAAAGCCAAAAGTAATTGGTGTAGATGTAATTTTTGATATTGAAAAAGAAGCTGAAATAGACAATCTATTACAGAAGCAGTTACAAGAACCAAATATTATTTCAGCTTATGCCATGCAACGTAGAGATTTAATTAAGAATAGTCCTAAAATTGGTATTTTCCGACATAAACTTGGATATGCTAATTTCAATTTTGACAAATACAATTCAATAATTAGAAGTTTTCAAGCAGAGAAGAGTTTTGATGGTTTTAAGTACACTTCTTTTGGCTTGCGAGTTGCTCAAGCATATTGGGGTCTTGAGAGAAAAATAGAATGGAACAATATGGAGTCAAAAAGTATTCCAATAAACTATAATGGAGGGTTGGAAAGATATTTTTCATTAGATGTTGAAGATGTTATGAGATTAGACTCTATACCAATGATGAAAGAAAGTATTGTGTTATTAGGATATTTAGGGGCTCCTATAGGGAATAAAAATGATATTGAAGATAAACACTTTACCCCCTTAAATCAGGAATTTATGGCAAAATCGGCCCCTGATACTTTTGGTGTAATTATTCATGCCAATATTATTGAAATGCTTATTAATGATAATAAATTAAACATAGTACCAGATTGGGCATTGTTAGGTCTTGGTTTTATTTTAACCTTTATTGCAGTAGCATATTTTATTAAATTGAATAAGAAGCATATTGAACGCTATATGCTTGTCAGAAAACTAGTTCAACTAGGATTTACCATTCTGTTTATTTGGGGAGCATTATTATTACTTTCAAACGACATTTATTTAAAAATCACTGGGTTGATTTGGTATACAGTCTTAACTATAGAGTGTATATGGGCTTATAAAGTTTTATCTAATTTTTTAAAAAACAAATACGGATGGGAAAGCTATTTTTTTCACGACTGATTATTTTAACAATATTCGCTATTAGTCCTATAGTTATAGGGCAAGAATATTATTGTGTTTTTAAGGTAGATGGTGGTCCGTTGTTAAATGATTCCATACCATTGCAAAAAGGGGTTTTTATAAATTCAGGTCAGTTTCTTCGACTAAATGAGAAGGATGAGGTTGTATTATTGGATGACAATGGCACTATCTATGAATTGGATAAGAAAATGTACATTCCTTTTAAGAATATTGAAAAATTTTCAAAACGACCAGAACAGAGCTCATTTACAATGAAATATTTGAAATTCATTTGGAATAAACTTTGGCAAGATGAAGAAAAAGAAAACATTGGAGTGGTTTTTCGTTCAAGTAGGTCAAACCAGTTAATAGCACCTTTAGATAGTGTAAGCATTTATAAGTCAGAAATAGCTTTTAGTTGGCTAGAAAAACAAGCAGGTGAGGATAATTTTATTTTTATTAGAAAAAATAGGGAAGAAACCTTTCTTAAGTTTACTACAAATGGAAATACGCTAGCACTGCCAGTTCATGATATATTATTAGAAAGGGATAATACATACTATTGGTCCGTTTCAACAGATGCTACACCAGAAAAAGGAGAATTGGACTTCAACACATTTCAACTATTAAGTGAGGATTCTTTTAATTTAAAAATGGAAGACGTAAAGGAAATTTGGAAAGAATTTAAAATTTTAGGTTTTACAGAAGAGGAAATAAGAACTACTTTTTGTGAAGATAACCGTTTGTGTTTTGATTAAAAACACCCACCAACGACCAACTACAATTTGAAAAAGGCAAAAACTAAGAAAAAGAAATGGCTTTATCGAGATGCGTTATTTAGCTCCTTATTGTCTTTAATTGCATTTGCGTTGCTTTCTGTAATGATGTTATCAACATCGTATTTTAATCCTTTAATTCATACGCTGAAAGACTTTAGTTTTTTAGATGTTTTTTATGAGGGCAATTTTGTAAATGAAACCCAAATTAGTGGCGATATAGTGCTTATTAATGTTGAAGATTATGATAGAAAAAACCTTGCTCTTTTAATAGAAACTATAAATAACAATAACCCACAAGTCATTGGCGTTGATTTAATATTTAAAGAGAAAAAAATCAACGAAAATGATTCGTTGTTAGCTAAAGCACTTTCCTATCCCAAAGTAATAACTACATACATCAATAGAGATAATAAAACTTTAGGTAATGCTGCCATTTTTAAATCCCCTGATCAAGCATCAGGCTTTGTGAATTTTGATGCTGAAGGTCAAGCAGGCGTAGTGCGAAAAATACAAGGAGTTCAAAATAGAAATGGAAAATTGGTTTATGCATTTACAAGTCAAATAATTAGAAATTATAATGAAGGTGCTATCTGGTTAGAGAATGAACTTGAAAAAAGTTTAATAAGTAAAAGACGGATTAAATATTACGGACATTATAAAGATTTTGAACACTATAACGGGACTGATTTTTTAACGATGGATAACAAATCAGTAATCGAAGGAAAGTTGGTTTTGCTAGGGTATCTAGGCAGCCCTTTAGGAGATGTTTATGATGTTGAAGATAAGCATTTTACGCCATTAAATAAAAATCCGTCAGGTAAGGGTATTCCAGATATGTATGGCCTTACAATACATGCGAATGTGTTGAACATGATGTTATTGAATGATTTTTTTGTTGAAATAGGATTAGTAGGAGAGGGTTTGCTTATTTTGTTGTTCACCTATTTGGCAAGCCTTTATTTTATCTGGCTAGACAGAAAATTAAAAATTAGCTACCGCACGGTTCGCAAGCTAGTTCTATTTGTTTTTGCCTTTTTGTTTGTAGGCTTATGTTTATGGTTGTTTAGGAAAGATATTGTAATTGAGCCAACTCTATTAATAATGATTACCATTTTCAGTGCAGGCTTTGTTAAGTATTATAAGCATTTAGTGCGCTATATTAATACTAAAAGAAAATTTAAGACATATTTAAAGTGATTTGAAAAGCTGTATTTACCTATTTGAGGGTATTTTATTTTCACAAAATAGGAATAAGTTTGTTTTGATGCTTTTTAAAGATTAATTGTGCCGCTTATAGGAGTTTTTTGTTTACAGCGTAATAGGAATTTAACTTGGATTTGGTTTTTATTTTTCCTCCACTAAATTAAAAGATGACCAGTGTAATTTATATATTGTGCTAAGACTTAATAAATTGTTCTAATCATTTTTTAAAATATCATAAAACAAATTCAACCGGAAATAAGCCTAGATGAATTCGATTCATAAAAAAGTCTTTTTAGTACCAATGTTATTGGTTAACATCCTTGTATTTTCACAAGTTCATCATGGTTTTTCTGATGATAACTATAGTGGTGTTTATGGAGTAGTTTCAAATCCTGCAAATGTTGTAGATTCTAGATATCGTTTCAATGTTAACGTAGGCTCTTTTAATGGGGTTTTATCTTCTGATTATGAAACACCTAAATTGAGTAACCTTAGTCTGTTTAATAACGGATTTAAAAGCTCTCTTTTTGAAGGTCCATTGCAGCAGGCGAATAATTTAGAAAATAATCAAACTTACGCAAATGTAGATTTCCTTGCCCCGGGATCTTTTATGCTAAATATTAACGAAAAGCATGCGGTAGCTTTAGTGATAAGAGGGCGTACTTTTTCTAATTATAATAATTTTAATGGCCCTTTATGGAAAGGTTTGGCCAATGGATTTTTACTAGAGCAAGGTTTTGAATTTGATAATCAAAATTTAGATGCAACAACACATTATTGGAGTGAAATAGGATTCAATTATGGTACTATTATTTTAGACCAAGACGAGCACTTTTTGAAAGCAGGAGGTACTTTTAAACTACTGCAGGGTTTGGGAGCTGAACAAATTCAAACGCCCCTTGATAATTTGCAGGGAAGTTTTAGTGCGAACGGTGTTAATAGTTCGATAGATATAGACGGTAATCTTGAATACATTAGAACTTTTGATGTTAACAATGTTGCACAAAATATAGGGTTTGGTGAGCGTTTGCAAAATGCTGCGTCAGGTATTGGGTTCGATTTTGGTGCCGTTTATGAATATAGAACAAGAGAGACAAGAAGAGTTGGAATTGGTAAAAACAGCCAAGGTTCAAACAAGTACAAACTAAAGCTGTCTGCCTCATTATTGGATATGGGCAAGATTGATTATGGTAATGTTTCTATACGAACCTTTAATATAAATGGCGCATCAATTGGCGCTGCCGAAGCCAGCGAAAATTTCTTTGCTGCTCTTTCAGAATTTGAAAACCCCTTGGGTACCGGTAATCTTGAAATTGCGTTACCTACCTCAATACAGGTAAATATCGATTATTTTGTCAAAGCTTTTCGTAGGGGAGGCGCAATTTATTTAAATGGAAGTTTCAATACCACTGCCGTGCAAGCGATTCAACCCTTTAATAATAACCGATTAAATTTATTCGCTCTCACGCCTAGGTATGAAACTAAAAACCTCAGTATTTATCTTCCAATAAGTTATAGTGAATTGAGTAGTGTTAATTTTGGTTTTGGTGCCCGTTTAGGTCCTGTAACAGTAGGTTCTGCTTCATTAATAAACTTTTTCACTGGAGATGGTAGTTTAAATAATCTATTTGTTGGTGTTAGTATACCTGCATATCAAGATAAGAATCAAGCATATCGAACGCGTGGTCGCGGTCATAAAAAAAGAAGAAACCACAAACGTTGGAGCAAACGTAGCGGAAGAAAACGCTAAACCAAAAGACGTTATGAAAATAAAACTATTATTTACAGTATCAGTTTTGTATTGCCTAACTGTTTTCTCGCAAACGGTAGTCACCAATGATTTTGCTTTTGAGTCTTATTTAGAGACATTGGCTGAGGCTCAAGGTCAGGGTAACGTTGCGAACAACAATGAGGTCATATTCAGTGATCTTTCGACGATAACGACTATCAGTGCGCCATCTTTGGGCATTGTTGATTTAACGGGTTTGGAGCGTTTCACTGCTTTAACGCTTTTAGAGCTTCAGAATAACAATATTACGACACTTGTCCGTGCAGAGGGTCTTACCTTGTTGCAGACCTTAAGGGCCTTTAACTGTGATATCCAGGGATTGGTCGATTTTTCATTACTGGTCAATTTGGGGGTTGTCGGTCTTGATGACAACCAGATTTCATCTATAACGCTTCCGACCAGTGCGAGCCTTGGTATTTTGGACATTCGCAATAGCAGTCTATCGGCCCTTGACTTGACGAACAAGCCTAACATTACCCAATTGGCAGTTTCTGGTAACCAACTGACTTTTTTGGATATCAGTGTAATCGATGATTTGCAGCAGTTCCGTACCTGTGACAATGTTGGCTTGTCCTGTATTCAGGTAACGCAGACACAGTTTGATAATTTGGCAGCAATTACCAGTTCATTGACCTGTCCATCTAACGGCACTCCTAATAACAATGTTGGAGGTTGGTTGTTTGATGATACCATAACACAATTTGGAACAAACCCTACATGTGTAACTTGCACATTGACACCAATAGCAGATTTAGCTTTTGAGACCTTTTTGGAGTCTGCACCAGATGGTACACGTTTAGACCTAAATGGAGTTGACGTAACTAGTATTTCAGATGGTATAGCGGGTAATGGTTTTGTTTGTCTAGAAGCTATTACGCAAATTGTTACGATGAACGCATCTGGTGAAGATGTTCAGAGTAATACACCACCCGGTCTGGGTATTACTTCTTTATCGGAGATAGCAGTTTTTACTGATTTAGAATTTTTAAGGGTTGAGGGGAATGATTTAATCACCATAAATCTAGGACAAAACTTTTTGTTGAAAGAGGCTTATGTTTACAATAATCAGTTGATATCAATTGAATTGGGTAATCTAAATTTAGAGGCATTAGGGGTAACTAATAATAATTTAATTCAGGTTGATATTTCATCTAGTACAGATATTCAAAAGTTGGATATCGAAAATAACCCCAATTTCACTTCCTTGATTTTGCCTACTAGTAGTTCGGGCCAATTAAATCGTTTGTTTTTAAATGATATAGACTTAACAGATTTAGATATTTCTGGAGTAGATCAGAACCTAACCAACTTCAGAATTTTGAATAATGATAACTTAGGTTGTATTAAAGTTAGTAATGAACAAACAGCTATTACTCGCACAAATGCGTCACAATATCAAATTCCAAATGATGACACTTCTGTTTTTAGAGAGTCTAATTGTTCAAATGGCGTAGTTGTAGTCACCAATGATTTTGCTTTTGAGTCTTATTTAGAGACATTGGCTGAGGCCCAGGGTCAGGGTAACGTTGCGAACAACAATGAGGTCATATTCAGTGATCTTTCGACGATAACGACTATCAGTGCACCATCTTTGGGCATTGTTGATTTAACGGGTTTGGAGCGTTTTACTGCTTTAACGCTTTTAGAGCTTCAGAATAACAATATTACGACACTTGTCCGCGCAGAGGGTCTTACCTTGTTGCAGATCTTAAGGGCCTTTAACTGTGATATCCAGGGATTGGTCGATTTTTCATTACTGGTCAATTTAGGGGTTGTCGGTCTTGATGACAACCAGATTTCATCTATAACGCTTCCGACCAGTGCGAGCCTTGGTATTTTGGACATTCGCAATAGCAGTCTATCGGCCCTTGACTTGACGAATAAGCCTAACATTACCCAATTGGCAGTTTCTGGTAACCAACTGACTTTTTTGGATATCAGTGTAATCGATGATTTGCAGCAGTTCCGTACCTGTGACAATGTTGGCTTGTCCTGTATTCAGGTAACGCAGACACAGTTTGATAATTTGGCAGCAATTACCAGTTCATTGACCTGTCCATCTAACGGCACTCCTAATAACAATGTTGGAGGTTGGTTGTTTGATGATACCATAACACAATTTGGAACCAACCCTACATGTACGTCTATAGAAGTAACTATAGTTGCAACAGATTCTGATGCCTTTGAAAACCCTTTGGACAATGGAGAGTTTGAAGTTCGTTTGAACCAAGTCAACACTACAGGAGAGGATATTATAATCAATTATATGGTAGCAGGGTCAGCAATGCCCAATCAAGATTATCAAACCTTGACGGGTACGGTGGCCATAGCAAATGGTGAATCAATTAATGTTATTCCGGTAATTCCTATTGATGATCCCGAATCAGAGGGTATAGAAACTATCGAAGTTACTTTAACGGCCGATATGGCTTATGGTGTTGGCATCCCTAATACAGCAATAGTAAATATAACTAGTGAAGATACAGTTTCTAACGAAGGCCCGAATCTAGGTCCTAATGATATATCTGTTATGGTTTTAAGTAATTCTTGCCCAGGGGTTGCTAACGGAAGTATTTTAGTTACAACTCAACAGAATTTAAATTTCAATATTTTATTTGATAATAATCAAGTGGGTACACTTTCTAGCAGCGCTAGTTTTTTGCGTGAAAATCTAGCCCAAGGGACTTATGATGTCTGTTTGACACTTGCAGAATTTCAAAATTGGGAACGTTGCTTTACAGTTGTGGTTGAGGGATTAAGTGAATTAAATCTTGTAGGTTTTAAAGTTATTGAAGCTTCTAAAGTAGCTAATTTAAAAGTTGCGGGAAGTAAGACATATGTTGTCAATGTGAATGGTAAACAATACAACTTTAATAGTCTTGGAGGAGCTTTGGGTACTACAAGTATTCAAATACCTATTAAAGTAGGTTTGAATGATATTTCGGTTAGGGGAGAATCACAGTGTCAAGGTGTCTTAGGGCAAAAATTATTTCTTGGAGATTTAAGGGCCTATCCGAACCCCGTTGTTGATAATTTACAAATTGTTGGTCTGGAGAATAATGAGGAGGTAAATCTCATTATAACCAATTTAGCTGGCCAAGTTATTTTTAATGGTAATGATAAGTCTATAAATGGGAAGATTAATATAGATTTTACTACTATGAATTCTGGGGTATATCTCATATTTTATGAAAGTGCCACAATGGCTAAGCAGTTTAAAATATTAAAACGTTAAGACCATGAAACACTATAAAAAAGCTGCTTACGCATTTATTATTGGTTTAGGTCTTTTGTCCTGTGAAGGAGGGTTTGAACTAGATCCCGTAGCGAATATTGACCCTATAGAGAATATTACATTGCTAGCTCCTGTAGATTCGGAAGTATGTGATGCTACTTTATTACAATCAGGAAGTGTTGAAGTTAATTTTCAATGGACAGTTGCAGGTGATTTTACTGGAGAGTATACCTTGACATATACCAATACATTTACTGGTAGTATTCAAACCGTGGTCTCTAATATGCAAATGGTTGATGTTGTTTTAGAATCTGGAGCTCGTTACACTTGGAATGTTTCGGCAAATGTTAACGGTGCTTTTATTGAGGGTAATGGGCCTTTTGTAACGGTTACCCCAGGCCTCCAAGAAGAAAGTTACCCACCATTTTTGTCAGATATACAAGTTAATCTTCAAAGTGACTCCACATATCAAATTGATTATTTAGGTATTGATCCAGATGGGGATACAATTAGTTATGATGTTTTTATAGATACTATAAATCCACCTACTAATCAGATTGAAAGCGATATTTCTCAAACTCAATTATTTCGTGATTTAAACCCTGATACTACATATTATATAAAGGTTGTTGCCAAAGATGGTACTGGAAATCAAACTGAATCTTCTAGATCATTTAACACTTCTGGTTAAAATGCTCGAACCTTTTGATGATAATTATTTTATGCGAAAAGCCTTAGAAGAAGCGCAACTTGCTTTTGAAGAAGGAGAAGTGCCTGTTGGGGCAATAGTCGTTGCTAAAAATAGAATAATAGGTCGTGCTCATAACCTTACAGAGAGATTACATGATGTTACAGCGCATGCTGAAATGCAAGCGATAACTTCGGCTGCTAATTTTTTAGGAGGAAAATATTTAACGGGTTGCACGTTGTACGTTACACTAGAACCTTGTCAGATGTGTGCTGGAGCTTTGTATTGGAGTCAAATCTCAAAAATAGTATATGGTGCACCCGACTTAGAACGAGGATATAAAGTGATGGGAACATCTTTACATCCTAAAACTGATGTTGTGGGAGGAGTAATGGAAAACGAAGCCGCCGAATTACTAAAACAATTTTTTATTCAACGCCGGAATTTGAACTAAGAATTAATCTTTTTATTTCTAGAAGATTTTTCTTGTTCTTTTTTGTTCATTTTTTCAATATTCTCTTTGGTCAACATATAGTCTTTCATCTGCTTACCTTTCTTACTTTCCTTATATAAAAATAGTGGCATTGCTACTAAAAATAATCCAGCAGTGCCAAACCCAATAAACCGGTTTGCTATGAATTCTGAAGTATCTTTTAGTGTAAATCCATAAATAATAGCCCCAAATGAGGCAATCAAAATTAAGATGATAAGATGTTTCAACTTCATTATTATTATCGGGTATAATTTATAAGTTTTCGTCTGTAGGCAGTCAATAACTTTGATTTTGATACAAAGCCCATATAAATTCCGTTATTGATCACAGGTAGATTCCAAGCCCCACTATCTTGAAATTTTTGCATGACTCGTTTCATATTGTCCGATTCATAGAAAATATATTCTGGTGGGGCATGCATCAAATCTTTGACAAAAGTGGTGTCATACAGTTCCTTATTGAACATAAACTCCCTAATATCATCTAAAAGAACTACCCCAACCATTTTTTTATCTACGTCTAACACAGGGAAAATATTTCGGGTTGATTTTGAAACAGATTTCATGAGCATTTCCCCTAAATCCATGTCAGGACTAACAGGTTTAAAATTGGTTTCTATAACATCTTCCAATTCCATTAAGGTTAAAACAGCTTGGTCTTTGTTATGCGTAAGTAATGCTCCTTTCTGTGCTAATTCTTTTGTATAAATGGTATGCTCTAAGGTATTTTTAGTAATCAAAAAAGAGATGCTTCCGGTAATCATAAGCGGAATAAAAAGCTCATAACCACCTGTGATTTCTGCAATCAAAAAAATAGCTGTTAGGGGGGCGTGTATCACCCCTGCAATTAATCCTGCCATACCGACCAGAGTAAAATTACTTTCTGAGACCTCGAACCCAAAGCCTAAGTTATTAATGACTTTGGCTACTACATTGCCTAAGGCACTGCCCATAACCATGGTAGGAATGAATACACCACCCGCACCGCCAGCGGCTAAGGTCGTGGTCATGGCAATGGCCTTAAATATGGTGATTCCAAATAGTAATGCTATAACCACCCAAATATTATCTAAAAAACTATCAAAAGGGGTTTTGCCTAATGCTTTTAAATGATTTCCATCTAATAGATTATTGATAAAACCAAATCCTTCACCATAAAGTGGTGGAATAAAATAAAGCATGATACCAATTGCTAATCCACCGATAAGTAATTTGTATTTAGGACTGCGAAAGCGTTTGAAAAAGTTAAAAATGGCAAAGTACATTTTGGTAAAGTAGATGGAGGCAAAGCCTGTGCCAACACCAAGTAATATATAGAAGGGCACATCACCTAGACTAAAACCCTCATTCAATGAAAAATTGAAAAGGGCCTCGTTTCCTAAAAAGAAATAAGAGGTAAGCACCCCAGAAATGGAGGCCAATAAGAGTGGCAAAACCGATAACATAGTAAGGTCAAGGCTAAAGACCTCCACAGCGAAAATAATGGCTGCTATAGGCGATTGAAAGATAGAAGAAATAGCGCCTGCAGAAGCACAGGCAATTAACAGTGAACGCGTTTTTACATCAATATGTAGTATGCGGCTCAGATTTGAACTAAGTGCAGCGCCTGACTTTACAGCGGGCCCTAATAAACCGACTGAACCACCAAAACCTACAGTTAATGGGGCAGTAATTAGTGGTGTGTATATTTTACGAATTGACAGTAGACCTTTGTGTTTTGATAAAGACAATAAAATGGAAGGTATAGCTTGAGCTATAGGGTGTTTGTTTACAAATTTGGTGTATAAGTATACCAGGGTCAAACCAACAATGGGCAAAATAAAATACAATTGGTTTTGTGAAATAATAATGCCCTTTTCTAAAATTGATTCAATAAAATAGGTCAGGTTTTTGAGGGTTACAGCGGCTAGGCCTGCCAAAAAACCGATGACAACACTCATCAATTGCACAAAAGTCTTATTAGAGATATGTTTATATCGCCACTTAATAAATTTCTTTAAAAGACCTTTGGTATTGGGCATAATGGTGATTCCTAATAAAAGTATTAAAAATCTATTCTAAAAAGTCGTGAAAATGATTTATAAATCCAACTTCAAATGTAAATCCTTCAATTGCTCATTATCAATAGTTGCAGGGGCGTCAATCATAACGTCGCGACCACTATTGTTTTTAGGGAAGGCAATAAAGTCGCGGATGGTTTCTTGCCCTCCTAAAATGGAAACCAATCTATCTAAACCAAAGGCGATTCCGCCATGTGGGGGCGCTCCATATTGAAAAGCATCCATTAGAAAACCAAACTGAGCTTTTGCTTCTTCTTCCGTAAAGCCTAAATGCTTAAACATAGTGGCTTGGGTTTCCTTATCATGAATACGAATAGACCCGCCACCAATTTCGTTTCCGTTGAGTACCAAATCATAGGCATTTGCCTTAACCTCTCCTGGTTTGGTGTCTAATAATTCTAATTGACCAGGTTTGGGAGAGGTAAATGGATGATGCATCGCGTGATAATTTCCTGTTTCTTCATCTAATTCCAAAAGCGGAAAATCAATTACCCAAAGTGGGGCAAATTCTTCAGCTTTTCGCAGGCCTAATCTCTCGGCCATTTCCATTCGTAAGGCACTTAATTGAGCCCTAACTTTATTAGTGTCACCAGAAAGTACGCAAATTAAATCACCAGGTTTTGCTTGAGTGACTTCTGCCCATTTGCCTAGGTCTTCTTGAGTGTAAAATTTATCTACAGATGATTTATAAGTACCGTCTTCATTACATCTGCAGTAGACCATACCTAAAGCACCAACTTGTGGTCGCTTTATCCAATCAATAAGTTTGTCTATTTCTTTTCGAGTGTAATTATTTGCTCTAGGTATTGCAATACCAACTACCAGTTCTGCCGAATTGAAAACTTTAAAATCTTTATGTTGGGCCACTTCGTTTAACTCACCAAATTCCATTCCAAAACGAATATCTGGTTTATCGTTGCCATAAATTTTCATGGCATCATCAAAAGTCATTCTAGGAAAGGTGTCAACAGTAACTCCTTTGATTTCTTGTAAAAGATGTTTGGTCAGGCCTTCGAATGTATTGAGAATATCTTCTTGCTCTACGAAAGCCATCTCGCAGTCAATTTGAGTGAATTCAGGTTGTCTATCTGCACGTAAGTCTTCATCTCGAAAACATTTCACGATTTGGAAGTATTTATCCATTCCACCAACCATCAAAAGTTGTTTAAATGTCTGTGGAGATTGCGGGAGCGCATAAAACTGACCTTCATTCATTCTACTGGGTACTAAAAAATCACGTGCACCTTCAGGGGTAGATTTTATTAAATATGGTGTTTCTACATCAATAAAACCTGCATCTGAAAGATACTTGCGTACCTCCATAGAAACTTTGTGTCTAAAAATGAGATTTTCTTTGACCGGATTTCTGCGAATATCGAGATAGCGATACTTCATTCTAATGTCTTCGCCGCCATCGGTTTCATCTTCTATGGTAAAAGGAGGCAACAAAGAATCATTGAGTACGGTCAATTCAGAAACCAAAACTTCAATTTCTCCAGTTGGGATATTAGGATTTTTAGAAGCACGTTCTATAACCTGTCCTTTAATCTGAATAACGGTTTCACGACCTAATGAGCGGGCCTTTTCTAAAAGTTCGCTTGAAGTGCGCTCTTCATCAAAAACCAATTGCGTAATGCCATAACGGTCACGAATGTCAATCCAAATAACAAAACCTTTATCTCTAAGTTTATGAACCCAACCACTTAATAAAACCTCTTTATTGATATCGGATGTTCTTAATTCACCACAAGAATGATCTCTATACATTAGAATACAAAATTAAGCTGCAAAGGTAATGAGTCCGATTGTTATGAGTGTGGTATATAAAGTTGCTTTTTTAGCAATTTTCATAAAAATAGAGATGTATTTGGTACTGATTTTTCGACGATACATACAATTAAGCAAAAACAAAAAATAATATAAGTAATTATAAATCAGATTTTTACAAAGTTAATGTAAATTTAATGTTATGTAAATGTTACTGAAATATTTATTTAAAGTAAAATATTTGTATATTTGTATCGTTAATGTAAAGGAATAGTGAATAAAAAAATACAATAATGAGGAAAAATATAATTTTATTAGCAATATTATTTTCAGTGTGCACATATGCCCAAGACATGAAACCTACGTTTGAAAAAGAAGGAAAAATGGTTAAGGCCACTTATTTTCATGATAATGGTGAAATCGCTCAAACAGGTCATTTATTAGAAGGAAAGCTTCATGGGCAATGGTACATGTACAATACAAAAGGGAAAAAAATGGCAACGGGTAAATATCTCAACGGTAAAAGATCAGGAAAATGGTTTTTTTGGAAAGGTGATATTCTAAAAGAAGTTGATTTTGAAGATAATCGTATTGCCTATGTAAAAAACTGGAATCAAGCAGAAGTTGTTTCTGTAAATAAATAGTTTTGCTAAAAAAAAGTAAAAAAGCCCTGACCATAGGTCGGGGCTTTTTTGTTGCTGTTAAGCGGCAATATTCATTTTTTCTCCTTCTTTTTTTGCATTGCTTTTATAACTTCCTTTAATCCTGATTTTTAATCGGTATATAACGTTAAAAAGGACAGGTACAATAATTAATGTCAAGAAAGTTGCGACAATCAAACCAAATATTACGGTCCACGCCAAAGGTCCCCAGAAGATTACATTATCACCACCAACATAAATCTGTGGATCAAATTGACCAAATAAGGAGATGAAATTGATATTTAGCCCAGTCGCTAATGGAATAAGTCCTAATACCGTGGTGATAGCTGTTAATATAACAGGTCGTAATCTAGCTTTACCACCTTTTATGATCGTATCAGTTATTTCTTCTCGAGTTAATAGCTCATCATCAGAAACACCCAAGGTCACTTTTTTGCGATCAATTAGAATTTGAGTGTAATCTAGCAATACCACACCATTGTTAACCACAATACCAGCTAAAGCAATAATGCCCATCATGGTCATCATAATTACAAAAGGCCAACCAGTAGCTACAAGACCACCAAACACACCAATAAAACTTAAAAAAATGGCCATCATAATAATTCCTGGTTTAGATATGCCCCCAAATTGAAAAACAAGGATTAGCATTATTAAGCCAAGACCAGATAAAAAAGCACCACCTAAAAAGTCTGACTGCTTTTTCTGTTCTTCAAGTTCACCTGTATAATCGATTTTTACACCTTCTGGCATTCCCTTGAAGTTATTCATTTCTTGTTTTATCTGATCAACAATAATGTTGGCGTTTCCGCCTGGTCTTAAACCTGAATAAACGGTTACAACACGCTGTCCATCTATATGTTTTATTGCATTAAAAGAAGAGGTGTTTTTTCTTGAAGCTACAGCAGAGATAGGAATTTCTTTTATTTTGCCGCTTGCCTGATCTCTAAAAATCATATTCTGATTGAATAAGGCACTTGTATTATAACGCAAGTTTTCATTGAAACGAACATTTATATCATAGTCTTCACCGTCCTTTTTATAGACTCCAGCTTTATCACCAAATATTGATCTTCTCAATTGTTGTCCTACTTGCCCAACGGAAACGCCTAATTGTCCTGCTTTTTGACGATCTACAATAACCTCCATACCTGGACTTCCTTTGTTTACATCGACCTTTAGTCCTTCCATACCGTCAATACTTTTCGAATTAATAAAAATTCGCATACGTTCAGCAACACTAATAAGTGTATCATAGTTCTGACCTATTAATTCGATGTTCACAGGATAACCTGCGGGAGGACCAGCCGCATCTTTCTCTACGGAAATAATAACCCCTGGGTATACATCTGCTAAGGCATTTTGGATACGGAACCTCAATTTTTCCGTATCTAAACCTTCTCTAAATTTAAACTCTTGCATAGAAAGGGTAATCTTACCGCGGTGCGGCATTTCGGCAGCTGAACCAGCTTCAGTAAATGGGTTTTCTGCCCCTTTGCCAACCTGGGACACTCCCGTATCTACCAAAAGGTTTTCAAGTCCTTTTAAGTATTGTTTATCATCTATGAGGTCATAAACTCTTTCTTCTATGTCTTTGGTAATTAGATTTGTCTTTTCAATATCGGTACCCTGCGGATATTCTATATACACATAGATTTCTTTTGGGGTGTTGTCTGGAAAGAACTCTACTTTGGTACGTTGACTGCCAACAGAAGCACCAAAAGTCATAAAAGCTGCCACCAATAAAATCATCGTTACTCCAAAATACCAATACACATTCTTGCCTTTGAGGGCATGTTTTAAGCGCTTCTCATACCAGTTTTCTAACCGAACTAAGCTATTTTTTTGAAATTTAGTTGACCATGGTTTTAGAAAATACTTATAAATCCAGAACAAAATGGCAACGACAATCATTAATGTGCCTAATCCACGTACAGGTCCACCAACCAATAGTATAAACAAACCAAAACCGCCCAGTAGTGCACTAATTCTAATCAGATGTTTTCTAGTTAAATTTTTATTGCCGACCTCCATAAACTGAGACACTAACATCGAGTTCATAAAAATCGCTACAAATAGGGAAGAACCTAAAACTACTGAGAGTGTAATTGGAAAGTATATCATGAACTCGCCCATAATACCTGGCCACATACCCAATGGTACAAAGGCGGCTACAGTTGTGGCAGTTGAAATAATAATTGGAATTGCAATCTCACCAATACCCTTTTTAGCGGCTTCTTTGCGAGACATGCCCTCTTGCTCCATTAAACGGTATACATTTTCAACAACAACAACTCCATTGTCAACAAGCATTCCAAGACCCATAATCAATCCGAATAAAATCATAGTGTTCAAGGTGTACCCTAGAGCTCCTAAAATCATAAACGACATGAACATTGACATTGGAATAGCAAAACCTACAAAAAGCGCATTTCTAAAGCCTAAGAAAAACATTAAGACTGTAACCACAAGGATGATTCCAAAAATGATATTATTGACCAAATCATCAACTTGACCAAGTGTACTGCTACTGCTATCGTTAGCAAAAGTTATCTGTAAGTCTTCTGGAAGAACTTCTTTTTGGGAGTCTGCTACAATATCTCGTATTTTTTCAATAGCGATGACATCGTTTTTGCCTGAGCGTTTTTTAATATCAAGCATCACAACACTTTCGCCCATTTCTCTAGCATACGTGTTTTTATCTTCCTCTTCGAAAGTAACCTTTGCGATATCTTTTAAGTAAACCGTTCCATTCTCAGATTTCACTACAAAATCATTCAATTCTGAGGGCTTTTCTATTTCACCTGTGATGCGAATTGTTCTTCGCTGCCCACTTGTAATTAGGTTGCCGGCTGACATGGTCATATTGCCGTTCCCAATGGCCTGTATGACATCGGTAAAGTTTATTTTTGCAGCCATCATTTTGTTGATATCAACTGCTACTTCAACTTCTTTTTCTTGGGCGCCTCGAATATCAACTTGTTTAATTTCTTCGAGATTTTCGATTTCATCTTCGAGGTATTCGGCATACTCTTTTAATTTTTCTATGGGATAATCTCCTTTTAAATTTACATTCAGAATAGGAAATGATTCCGCAAGGTTAAGGTCAAAAACATTAGGTTCAACTTTTGCGCCATTAAAAACTGGCCAATCTTCACTTGCTTTTTCCGTATCAACTTCATCTTTAACTTCTTGCTTAGCTGCCTCAACAGTTATGCTCTCATCAAATTCAATAACGACCATTGAATAATCTTCCTGAGATGTAGAGGTCATTTCAACAAAATTGCTGACATTCTTTAATCTTTCTTCAAGGGGGTCAGTAATTAATCGTTCCATATCCTCAGCTGTATTACCAGGATAAATAGTACTTACATACACCTTGGTTTCAACAGCTTCAGGAAACTCTTCTCTTGGCATAGCAAAATACGATGAGATTCCTATGAAAAGAAAGATAGCAATCATCACATAGATTACGGAAGGATTATCTATCGCCCAAGACGATAATCGAAACTCTTTATTGGCGTTCTTTTTAGCTTTCTCCATAACCTAGTTCTTGGTATTGTTTTCTGTATTGCGAACTCTAACTTTTTGATTGTTGCGAACACTTCGCGCCCCTTCTACTACAATATTGTCACCGACACTTAAACCAGATACAACTTCTACATAATCACCTTGTGTCAATCCTAATTTTATAATGACCCTTTTAGCAGTGAGTTCATTTTCTGAATCATTTTGCTTGGTCAAATACACATATTGCTCACCCGTAGCATTTTCAGAAACAACACTTTGTGGAATTAAAATGGCACTTTCATTGGTGTAATCGTTAATTTTAGCTACTGCCGTAAGGTTGGGTTTGATATTGCCTTCATTGTTCGGAACTGGAATTTCAATATTGAAAGCCCTATTGCCCGGATTAATGAAATTACCTGTTTGTCTGACTTTGGTTTGTATTGTGCTGCCCAAAACAGGTAGAAATATTTCAACATCTTTGCCTTTGGTAACATTTGCTAAATGTGCTTCTGGCACTTGCACCTCCACGTACATATCAGAAAGATTTACTATTCTAAAAACTTCAGAACCCGGACCTGGACTTACAACAGTACCCTGGTCTTTAATAACATCATCAATAATGCCTGAAAATGGGGCCCTGATGGTAGATTTTCCAACTTGGCTTTCCATTTGTTTAACTGCACTAGTTTGTGATTCATATTGTGTTTTTGCTTGTAAGAATTGAATTTCTGAACCAATGTTTTGTTCCCAAAGTCTTTTTTGGCGTTCAAACGTTGTTCTGGCTAGTTCAGTTTGCGTCTTCATTTGGGCTAACTGACTAGAAAGGCCACCATCATCAATAGTTGCTAAAACCTGCCCTTTATTTACCTTTTGACCTTCTTTTACATAAACACGATTCAGTGTTCCGGGCATTTCTGGGTAGATAAGTACATTCTGCTTGGTCATTACATCACCTTGTAGCTCTAAATAGTGATTGAATTTCTCAGTGTTAGCTTCAAAAGTTGTTACCAAAGGAAGTTTTGCATTAACATCTAAAAGTGCAATTGCTGAGTCCAGTTGTTTTACATCTTGATCTAAAGCTTTTTGTTGTTCTGCAATGGCAGTTCTTTTGGCTCTAATTACTTCGATATCATTACTTGCAATAGCATTATCAATTGAAGTATCTGAACCACCGCCACAAGAGACGAGAATTACAGTTGCTATGAGTAAATAAAATATTTTTTTCATGATTAAAATTTTTATTAGTTGAGGTTTTTTGATTGATTATTGATTTAATACAACTTCAAGCGCTGTCTTACGATTAATTACATCAACCATTGATTGTAAATACTCTTGTTGGGTTGCGTATAATTGAGTTTGTGCTTGGCGCAGTTCAAAACTGGTTGCCAATCCTTCGGTATACTTTATTTGATTTTTATTCTCAATGCGTTCAGCAAGCTTCAGATTTTGTTTTGAAGTTTCATATTCTTCTATGGATAGTATATAATCGCTTTTCACACTTTCCAATTGTAATCGAATTTGTTCTTGAGCTTCGGTCAATTGTGTTTTGGCTTTCTCGTATGCTATTTTGGCTCTTTGGGTACTAGCACTGCGTCCAAGAGAACTGAATATAGGAATACTCAAGTCAACACCCAGAATTGATTGTTCAAACCATTGCTGACCTGAACTTAAAAAATTAAAACTGTCGCTAAACGAATTTGCACCATAGTTTACAAAAGCGTTTAAAGAGGGTAGCGCCCTACTTTTTGTCAATTTTAGTTCAAAATAACGTTGTTCATTTAGGTTTTGAGCTAATTTATAGTCTACATTATTTTCCATATTAAACTCCGAATCCAAAAGTCCCAAATTGATTTGTTTTTTAGTTAAGCCATCAAGGTTTTCAGTTAAAATAGTGTTAGATTCAATGGCAATACCCATCATTAAATTCAACATTTGTAAGGTAATTTTCTCTAAACGTTGGGCATTTTTCAATTGATTTTCTATGGATGATAGTGTTATTTGTAATTGATCAACACTTTCTTCATCACCAAGACCATTTTCAAATACTTTTTTAGTCTCGAAAAGTGTTTTTTCAAGATTCTCTTTATCTTTTTCCAATATGGAAGCACTTTCTTGGGCCAATAAAACATTGCCGTAAGCTTCTACAATAGCTTTTCTAACCTCTAAATCGGTTTTTTCTTTATTATTTTGACTATAACTTAGAAAAGCTTTTGTCGCTTGTACACCTACAATGTAAGAACCATCAAATATTTGTTGTTTTAATGTGGCACTTGCATTTGCAGATTGTGCTTGACCAAAAATAACTTCTTGAAAAGTACCTGGTTCTCCGCCAAAAAATTCTGCAGGAATTTGCGAAACCGGCTGTATCAATTGGTTTTGATAACTTACGGCTCCTGTAATTTGCGGTAAACCTGTGGCAATAGTTTCCCATTTTTGCTTTTGGGCGTCAATAATATCGCGACTGGCATTTATGGCACTATAATTATGTTCTAAGGCATAGGCTATTGCTTGATCAAGACTATATCCATTCTCTTGGTTTTGAGCAGACCCCAATAAAGGACTTAGTATGATTATAAGAAATAAGAATGTTCGCATTTATTCTTGGTTTGAATTGATGATTCTGTTTAATATTTTCCGCCCCTCAGGGGTCACGATACCTCTAAGGTGATATTCTAAATAATTGTCCATTAGTTGTTTCATTGGAAATTTACTCTGTGGAAAAATATCGCCATCTTTAACACTAGTGACACCAGAAAAGTAAATATGCGCTACAAATTCAATGTCAAGGTTTTTGCGGTAAATCCCTATTTCTATACCTCGCTTCACATTATCAACAACACAGTCTTGCATAACTTCAAAATGCCTGTTGCGCATGGCCCGATGAAGTTTTGGATAATATTTTTGTAGTTGATAAGAAGGTGATGATTTTTCATCTTTTAAATGCAGCATCACAAACTTCTTAATTTCATAAAGCTCTTCAATGGGGTTTTTCTTTAAAGAAATGATATAATCAATTCCATTTGAGATTATACCAAACATATACATGGTGCTGTCTTCGACCAATTTCGTCTTGTTTTCAAAATGGGAGTAAATTGTTTTTTTTGAAATTCCCATTTCATTGGCTAAATCATCCATAGTGACGCTCTTAAAACCTAGGTTTAAGAAAAGTTCAGTTGCCCTATGTAAGATTTCTTCTTTCATAAATGAGGGGCAAATATATGTTGGAAACTTTAAAAACAAAAAAAGTTTCCAAGGTTTTACATTTTTTTAACAAACCCTTAATTTTCATCTTTCCTATGATAAACATCAATATTATATTCATTAACTGGTTCACTTTTAAACTGAACTGTTGTTTTATTCCCTAAACTCCAGAAAAAGGCTTTGTATTGGAATCTCTGTTTTTTTTTGAACTATGCCCTGCACATGCCATTACTCCTTGTTTTCAGTATCTTTTCGTTGCAAGTAATATTGAAAGGCTTTTTCACCTTCTTCATTCCAAAATTCATCATAATGCTTCCATTCAGAAAAATCTTTTCTAAGTGGACTACATCGTTTTGAACCTGACTTTCTCTTTGATTTTTTACGACTACTTGGACCATCACCACCACCAAAGCCAAAAATAATTTTCGCTAATATTAGAATACCCACGGCTTGCCAGTAACTCACCATGGGCAGACCAAATAGTTCAGGCATCAACCAGTTCCAAAGCCGCATGACGATATACCCCACCAAAAAGGCGATTCCTATTCCTAAAATGATAAAAAAGATGATTTTAACTCCTTTTTTCACGCCCTCCTCTACGTTTCGTTCAACAGCTCTTTTAATTCGTTCATTATGTTCCATAGTTGTAAATTTTATTTATTTTTTGATTCTAAATTTTTAAGCAATAATGACATAGCCCGGTGCCTTCTTGACATTAGCGTACCTTCCGGTATACCCGTTTCTTCAGCTATTTCTTTATAAGTATATCCTTCAAAATCAACTGCTAAAACAATGTCTCTATATACTGGTTTTAAATTCATGACGGCATTTTTTAAACTATCCTTTAAATGTTCAGGGTAATTATTATCGGTAGCTCCATAGAATAAATCAGCAAAAGCGGTCCATAAGTCCTCAACTGCTTTTTCATCATAGATTCTTTCTTTTTTCACTCGCATTACATCAATTATTTTATTTCTAATAGCACCATACACAAAGCCACCAATATTTTTTATAGGTAAGGCATCAATGGGTCTCGAAAATATTTTTAAGGCCACATCTTGAATAATATCTTCTGCATCGCTTTCAGCGGTATAATCAATTTTTGAGCGCACGTATCTCTTGAGCGATTGATACTCCTCTTTAAAGAAGTTGTTTAGGTTGTTATTTGGTTGTTTTTCTGAAACCATCCAGTTTTTCTATTGGCCTTCATAATTAAAGACGAAGGATTTTAAATCTATTGCATTTTGTTCAATGAATTTGACGTCATTTAGTTCTATTTGTAACAATGGGTGTATTTTTGAATAAAATAAATTGCATGCATCCTGTTGAGTTCTACAGAGAAAAGTTTCTTTCCCACTTAGAAAAAAAAAGTGTTCAAAAAGAACCAAATAATCTTTACGAGCCCATTAATTATATTCTCAATCTTGGAGGGAAACGCCTAAGACCAGTTTTGACCTTACTAGCGGCCGATATTTTTAATGGGAATTATAAGGATGCTCTAGACGCCGCTTTGGCTATTGAGCTTTTTCATAATTTTTCATTGATCCACGACGATATTATGGATGATGCGCCATTAAGACGGGGTATGACAACCGTTCATGAAAAATGGGATATCAATACCGGCATTCTATCTGGTGACGCCATGTTGATTATATCATATCAACTTTTTGAAGATTACGAACCTACAATTTTTAAGAACCTCATACAGCTGTTCAGCCAAACTGCCATCGAGGTGTGCGAAGGGCAACAGTATGATGTTGATTTTGAGACAAGAGATGATGTGACCATACCCGAATACCTAAAGATGATTGAATTTAAGACTGCTGTTCTGGTTGCAGCAGCTATGAAAATGGGAACTATTGTGGCTAAGACTAATGTTGAAAATCAAAATTTAATTTATGAGTTCGGTAGAAATTTAGGTATCGCCTTTCAGTTACAAGATGATTATTTAGATGCCTTCGGAGATCCAAAAACTTTTGGCAAACAGGTAGGTGGTGATATTATCGAGAATAAAAAGACTTTCTTGTATTTAAAGTCCTTAGAAAAGGGAACCCCAGAGCAGCAAAAACAACTTTTAGATTTATTTTCAATTCAACCTAAAGACCCTTCTTCTAAAATTGAAGCCATTAAGACGATTTTTATAGAGAGCGGTGCAGTAATGAATGCTAAAAGTGAAATCCAAAACTATACTGATAAAGCCTTTGTTGCCCTTGATAGTATAAAAGCATCAGAAGAACGGAAAGAAGTTTTAGTTGCTTTCGGAAAAAATTTGATGAACCGTACGGTTTAGTCTTTTTCTATTCTGAGAGAAAAGTTGTCGATATAAAGCAGTAAATCTTCTGAATCGGGATTGGCAGTTGCGCCTATTTGAATTCTTTCATAAGAGATTGGTTCTTGTAATTCAAAATCAATATCGCTTTCTGCAAATACATCTCTAAAAACAGATGCGTTCGGCATATTCATTCCGTTTTCAGATAATATTTGATTGCCATTAATGAATAATTTATTAGAACCATTGTCATTAGGTGATAGCTTTAATTCCCATCGAACCGTTACCCATGCTTTTCTTGGAAATTTTGTCGTTGTTTGAGAGAGGGTTGATCCTGCAATTTTGCCTCGCTCAATAGCCAAATAATCATTTCCGCCCGATAGCATTAGCCTAACCCCGGGGCATTTGTTGTCACCATCAACGGACGGGTCGTCATCTACTGATGGGTCCCAGCAAGAACAGCATTCTAAATCAAGAAGAAACAGGTTTTCAAGATTGGCATCAGAATCAATATAGAAGTCGGCCTGAATACTAACTTTGTCATCTTCAATAGCATTAAAACCACCTTTTTCGATATCAGCTTTAGAAAGTATCTCGTTTGATTGCTTTGATTGTATTGCCAAAGACTGATTTCCTTCACTTGCTATAGCTGAAGAAAGTTCTAGACTGTTTGTTGTGTTATTTGGGCTTATTAGTTGTACTGTGGTCCACCGAGAGTTGTCATTTGGGAATAAATCAGAAAATTCTGTTGAACTGGTTTCAAACCCATCTTCAAAAATAAAATCAGTAGAGATTTCCGTTTGTGTTTCTATTTCTTCTGAATCAGAATTTGAACATGAAAAACCGAAGAGGACTATTAGAGATAGAAGAAAATATTTCATAAGCAACAATGTGTTACTATAAAACGATTATCTTCTTTAGTTATTTTTTTACTATGCGAAAAAACAACGCCTTAATAAATGGCCAAGGTTTTGGTGCCATCATAAGCTTGGTATCTTCTAAAACGGAAGTCTCTTCATCTAAAAATTTGAAAATTAAATGTGGTCTTCTTTTTTTAAAGAGCGATTCAAATATCGATTGTCCCAAGTGGTTATTTTTAGATAAGATGTCTAATAGCAATAAATCATAATACCAAAAACGATTTTTAGTACTGAAACTAATAGCTTTCTTCCCCTTTTTTAAATGAGTCAATAGCGCCTTTACATTTTTATTGGTTTTCATAAAGGTATATCCGGTGCTCGCTTTTGCCCAGCCGCCTGCAGTACCAATATGAAAAACATGCTCAGAATTATGTTGGTTAAAATTATAGCAGGTCATTGGTATACTACCTTGTTCGGTTTCTATAATGTTGTAGATGCCAGCGTTTTTATCTGATAGATAGTCTTCAATAGCCGTTTCATATTCTTTTTTTGGCAAGAGATTTTTAGAAAACAAGGTGTATTCTACCAAAGCTTCGTTTTTAGAAAATGGAAGTACGTACATAAAACGTGTATTCCCTTTTTGCTGAATTGAAAAGTCCATAAAAGTAGCTTCATCTACTTTAAAAATTGGCTTTTCAGTTTTTAGGAACCACCCTAAAAAATGCTGCTGCAATACTGGGTATTTTTGTTGCGGCTTTAAGTCTTTATAATTGAAAATACTATTGAAAACCTGTTTAGATGTATAGGTGGCGCTAGAGGTGATTATAATAGCATTCTTATCATTTTCCTTGATTGAAACTACCTCTTCATGTACTAAAGTAATATTAGAAAACCTACTTAGTTCACTCAAGTAGTGATTGTAAAAATCAATGCCCTGTACCATTTTGTATTGGTAAGGAGTAATCTCATAAGATTTACGCAATGCTTTGCCCGCAAAGAAAACTTTAGGCCAAGTTTTATAAAGTATAGTTTCAAAATCACCATCGCCCGCTTCCCAAAAACACCACGTACGGTCATTGGTTTTTTTCTCATCTCTATCAATAAGTAAAATAGATTTTTCAGAGAAGAAATCATCTCTTCCTATAGCATTGGCTAAAAGCAAACCAGAGGCACCTGCGCCGATAATGATGTAGTCGTAATTGGGCATTTATCAAAAATACGGAATAGTGATTGTGTAGGGGTATAGATAGGTTAACGAATATTAGAGTATCATACCTTTGTACTATAGAATGTTTATCAAAGAAATTGGCTTGTATTGTTGGTCATAGTTATTCTGGGTTTATGGCAGTAAAAAATAGGGGACTTATTTTTAATTGCCCTTTCACTTTGGGTATAGGCTAATCTGAAGAATTATCTAGAACTGTCATTTGCGAAAGTTCTAGCTAAAATCAGTACGGGATCGCAATATCGTTTGCTTTCCGTCACTCAATTCGCTACTCAAGTTGTTACCATTGCGTTTTTTTTAGGTTCGTTTCAAACAGTTTTCAAACAAACCTGATTTTAAATTTAAAAGCTAGATATACAAGACTAAATACTAGTATTACAGAAGCTATAAATGTTATAATATTTTGAATTAAAGAAATCGTATTCTTTTTAGAAATCTTAAACACTAAAAAGAATAGAAAAACAACTACTATTATTGAAATGACATATAAGTTTAGACCTAAATCTAGGCTAATTCGTCCTTCGTCGTTTGGTTGAAAAATATTTGCCCAACCTGCACCTAATCGCATCACAAACGGTAAAAATAGAAAAGGATATAACATTATCTTTTTGTGTTTATTTAGAATAAAATAAAACACGATTGCTTGGCATATTGTAAATATTGGTCCAGCCGCACTAGTGATTATGCGATGCGCTTTAGTCAGTTTTATTGATGAGTCTTTTAGTGAAGCTCCATTCAGGGTAAATCCGGCATTATAACCTAATAGCTCATACGCTATCCAATGACTCATTTCGTGAAAAAAGAAGGTTGCAAAAGTTGCAACAATCATTACTCCAATGTATTTGGTCAATTCCTTAAAATTCATTTATTGTTTTGTTAGTTCTTAATTAAATAGAACATGCTGTATTTAACTATTGAAACAAAAAAATGAGTTTTTTAATTGCTAAAAAAAAGAAAGTTATTTATCAATATTATTTGTGGTTAATAGGTGATTTTTGGTGCGATTTAGTAGTTATTTGTGGTTGTTATATAATGTGTTGACTGTGTCAAAGAAAGGTTCAGATATAGGAATGCTACGCTCAGTTTTTTTTAAATACAGTTTGGCATTTTGTTTATTTCCATTTAACGAAAGAATAAAGTTGGGATTTACAATATATGAGCGATGTATTTTAATAAATGACGAAAGTTGTTTTTTTATGTTAGCAAGAGTGCTTCTGAGTAGTTTTTCTTTTAATGAGTTTTCTTCAAAATAGAATATACGCACATAATTATTTTCAGATTTTACATAAACAAGACTTTTTTCATTCACTAGAAAAAACTCTTTTTTTAGACTCCCAGTTATAGTAATATTTTGAGCATTTATTAAATTTTCGTCTTCTCTGAGGTCTGGTTTGTTCTTTAAATGTGGCCTAGTATATTGTTTTCTAATTAAGATTGTAGTAATACATATAAGAATACCAAACCCTAAAAATATAGCTTCAAACCAACCTAAAAAATGCAGTAAGTTTAATCTTTCAGGTTTTTTATTGATGGCAATTTCAGTAAAAAAAAATGCTATTATAATTGAGAATACAATGAATATTAAGCAAAAAATAATTTCTTCAAAAAATTTCCAAACACCAGTACTTTTAAAGTAAAGTGCTGAAAATAAGTGTACAATAAAATATGTGACAAATGTTATTATACCATATACCGTAAAGTAGATTGTTTTATAGGGAAAATAAGTATTTCCAGAGTTAAAAGGTTCTAAACAAAAAAGAATAAACAGAACTAGAATTCCTAGTGAAAGTCCTATGAGAATATGAATTCTCGAAGAAGTACTAAATGGAAATGAATTATTTAATAACATAGTAGGACAAATCTATTCTTGAGTTTTTAGGAAAATGAAATTTAGTTAATGTTTAATAGTGAATGACAACGGTTTGTGTAAGCTTCTGTAAGGGAGTAAATCCGAAGAGTTTTCCACCGTAACAGGAATCGATTATAAATATAATGACATTGGGTGAAGCAGAAAACCCTTATGGAGTTTACACATTATTACAAACTGCCTTCTCTAATGCCATAATCTAAAAGGGAATACCCCCCAGTAAATTAAAATAAAAGTCCACTGTAAGATAAATAAAGTTCCAATTGCATCTATTGTCAATGTTTTGTTTCTCCATATTTTTCTACTACCAAAAAGCATTGCTATTGGTAAAGTCCCTGTTACAATTGCTAACAAAATATTTGCAAATGTGAAATCTCCTAAGTTTAGGAAAGATTGATTTAGAAGAAAGGGAATCGGAATTAAAAGCCCTAAAATGGATAAAAATGGAAACGTTATTATCTGGTAGTTTTTAAACAGTTTTTTCTGAAACAGTAAATAGAATCCACGTAAGAAAATAAAGATTATACCAATTAACCCCAGAATAAGACTTAGCCACATTAAAGCTAAATAAGTTGTATTAACTTTTTCGTAGGTTACTAATCCATCGCTAATTATTGGTACACTTCCGTTTTTGTACAAAACGTGAGAAGAGTTTACTCTATCTTCTTTTCTGAATAAATTACTTCCAACAGGTAAAAGAGCGTAAGTTTCTTTTTGAATTGATTTAACAAGAAGGCTATTGTTTTTCTTCTCCACTTTTATTGAATTGAAAAGTAAATCTAGGTAAGCAAAGAGTTTAAATCGAACAGGGTTCATTTTATAATAACCTTCAAATTCTTCAACATTTGATGGTAAGTTTTCTTTTGCATTCAGTTGTTCAGGTTTATTAATCTCAAGGTGATTTATAAAAATCGTATTGAATTTCTCATAATTAGCAGTTTCACTATCAGTATTAAAACTTATAAAAAATGCTTTTTTTTGCTCAGGAAATAGATAGAATGTTGCTCTGTAACCAGTTGTATTTCCACGATGAAATTTACCTACAACTCCATATCTATCTCTGTAGCTAAGTCCAAATTGATAACCTGATTTTAATCCATTATTATAAGATTCTGTTGATGAGGGATTCCCCATTTGATTTAAAAGCATTTTATCAATAAAAAACTTTCCATTAATAGTACCATCACTCATTAAGAATTTGGCAAATTGAGCCATATCTTTTGCAGTTGTGGTAAACTGACCTGCTGGACGTAAAAACATAGGTATGTTCTCTTGCGTTTTCCCATTTTCAAAATGTCCCATAGCTAGGTGCTGGTCAATATTCTTTCCTTTTTGAGTTGTAAATTGAAAAGTGCTGTTTTTCATGCCTAAAGGAACAAGCAAATTTTTATCCAAATAGGTTTCATATGGTTCCTCAGTAATTTTTTCAATAATTAAACCTAAGAATGAATATCCCATATTTGAGTAAGAAAATCGAGTTCCTGGTATGGTTCTCACTTTCAATACAGAAGGGTTTTTAGTAAAAAGATATTCTAGTGGTGTAGCAGAAGTTGATTTAGTACTGAATACCTGCCAAAATCTGGAATCTTCAATTCCTGCCGTATGATTTAATAAATCTCTAATTGTAACTGGATTTTTTTCTCCCCAAGGATTATCAAAAGTTATATTAGTTAAAATTTTGTAAACTGGAGCGTCAATATTTAATTTTCCATGGCTTGCTAAACGAAGAATACCTGTAGCAATTAGTGTTTTTGTGACTGAACCAATTAAAACTCTATCATCATTTTCTAAAATCTCTTTTGTATCCGCATTCTTTAAGCCTATTTGTCCAGTTGTAACTAAATCATCATTAACAGTCGACCATACAGCACCAGTTAAATTTTCGCTTGCAATAATCTTTTTTAATTCTTCTTCTAAAGTGTTATTCTCTTGAGCGACTGAGATATTAGAAAAGAATACAGAAAGAAGTAAAATAAAAGATTTAATCATTTAAAATAGTTTAAGAAGATGACGATTTATTGTTCCTCTTGTTACGTTGTCGAGGTTGTTTGTAACGCAGCGCTATGTGTAGTCCGCGCAATTACATGGAAATATAGCGAAAATCCCGATAGGGTTTTCAGCGGTATTGTGAATGTAATTGTGCGGTCCAGATTACATTTAGCGACCTGATATGTTGCGTTCATAGGCCGTGATGGCGTTCTTGGCAAAAGTGCTTATCCTACGGATTTAGGTAATCTGTCATAGCGCTGCGATGATGTAGCATTTTCCCTTGTTGCGGGAACCGAGGTACGAGGTGGAGCAATCAGGGTCGCCATAGGCGAATGCTACATCATCGGTCTTGTATATGAGCAGTAGCAGATAAACAACTACGACAATTCAGAAAGCAAGTTAATTATTAAATACAAATAGCGGTTTAAGTTTTCACCTAAACCGCTATTGCTTATATATCATGTTGTGTATCGTTATTCATTTTGATATTCATGATTAGGTCTCCACGGGAAAGGTCCCATAAATTCATCTAATAAGATTCTCCAAATATTCATTGGCAGCCATTCATCATACATTGCCCAATCTTTATACTTTGGTAATTTCATTGTTGAAGGAAGTGTCATAGGATTTGTTCCTTTTTTCATTTCTGCATAAAGCCCTGCTCTAATGTCTCTAATTAATTGAAGATTGTCTGTCGCATCTTGTTTTTTTCCTCCATTTAGAGGACTTGCGTTGTGATTATGAGAATAAACAGCTCTTTCAAAGTCCATTTTAATGATTTCTTCAAGTGACCGTTCCCACTCTTTAATATTAAAATCAGGAACTATGTTGAATAGAACTCTATGAGGAGTTACCAAATCCGCGACATATGCAATCTTTTGTTCAGGGATAAGAAAAACTGTCATACCTAAGCCGTGATTCATTCCGAGATAATGTAACTCCAATGTTGTTTCTCCTAATGTGATATTTTTTCTGTTACCAGCCCAACTTTCATCAGGCACTGCCATATCTCTACCTGTATTTGCTTTCATCCATTCGTAGGCTTCAACATGAGCAATTGTTTTTGCTCCGGCATCTTTAAAAACTTGTCCTCCGCTAGCATGATCCCAATGATTATGACTGTGTAATAAATATTTTATTGGCTTTGGAGTTATTTTTTTGATGACTTCTACCATTCCTTTTGCATGCATGGAATTGATTGACTCAATGGCAATAACACCATCCGTAGTAACTATAAACATTGAAAAGTACTCTCCGTCCAGAGAGTAACTGTAAACGTTCTTGTCAATTTTCGCCACATTTTCAGGTAGTGTTTGACTAATTGCTGGACTAATAGCTGTGAGTAAAGTAATTGTGAGTAAAAGAATTACTTGTTTAGATAATATATTCATATTCTGCATTTTTAATTTTCAATGCAAAGTTGATATCTATCTTTCAGAATTTCATTCACCTATGTGAACGAAAAGAAATTTATTGATTTCGGATTCGACTCAGTGATTGTGGTTTTATACCGAGATATGAAGCTATCATATAGTGAGGTATATCCTCTAATATTGAAGGAATATTTTTAATTAATTCTTGATATCTGCTTTCGGCACTTTGACTGTGGATATTAAAAATCTGGCTAATGGTTTCGTTATATGCATTTTGAATACCAATTCGGAAATATTTTTCGTAGATAGGGTACTTTTTTGATATGTATTCAAACGTTTCACTATTTATTAGAAGTAGCTCAGTATCCTGAAACGCTTGAATATTAAAATGAGTCTTACTATTATTGAAAAAGCTATATAAATCTCCTAACCAAGAACCTGTATATCTAATCTGTATAACATGTGTATTTCCATTATCGTCTAATCGAAAGTTTACAAGTAAACCACTTTTTATAAAAGGTAAGTATTTGATTATTTTTCCCTCCTTAATTAAGTATTCTTTTTTCTTTATTGTCTTTTTAATCAATCTACCCTCTAAATCAAGATATGCTTCTTTGGACAACGCTATGTGTTCTCTAAAGTGTTCATATAGTTGTGGGTATAGCATAAGATTAAATCAGTTTCTATAAATTGTTAGTGCTTTAATAATGTCGGTTCGCAATGATACACAACGCAGCGCTATGTGTAGTCCGCGCAATTACATGGAAATATAGCGAAAATCCCGATAGGGTTTTCAGCGTTATTGGGAATGTAATTGCGCGGTCCAGATTACATTTAGCGACCTGATATGTTGCGTTCATAGGCCGTGATGGCGTTCTTGGCAAAAGTGCTTATCCTACGGATTTAGGTAATCTGTCATAGCGCTGCGATGATGTAGCATTTTCCCTTGTTGCGGGAACCGAGGTACGAGGTGGAGCAATCAGGGTCGCCATAGGCGAATGCTACATCATCGGTTAGGCTATGAGTAGTTGCGTAAATTTAGCAGAAACTTTGCAAGTACGCACCAAGGTTGAAATTCCTGCGGAATTTCCAAAGTAGGCGAGAACAAGCAATTACTTATAGCCATTGTTGTGCTTAGTTTTTATTTCCTTCTAAAGTTAATAGAATGTTTTCCTTTATTGCCTTTTGAAATTCAATTCCATTCTCAAAAGGGATAAGATGTCCTGCATTTTCAATAGTATATATATCTTTTTGAGGTGCAATTAATAAATCATAATATTTTTGTGTCAGAAGAGAATTCGTCTGATAATCATTTTGGCCTATAATAAAATACACAGGACAATCTATTCTTTTTGTTGACTTAAATAGGTTTTCTTGACAAGCCTCATTGTAAAGTTTTAACCAATTTGATGACCAATATAAAACTCTCTTTTTGAAAGATTTTTTTTTAGCAAAACCTTTTCCTTCAAAGTCAAAAAGCCATTTACGTGCATAATATAGCTCCTCCCCATTTTGAAATGGAATATTAACTTCAGATAATTCATTTATTGCCTTGGTATTTTTATTTTTCCTAGCGTGGGCTTTAAGCATTTCCAAAGTAATTAGTTCGCTTTCAGTTTGATGTATTAATGGATTAGTGGCAATAAACGCGTGCAATAGTTCTGGGTGTTTATTTGCAACATCAAATCCTAGTGTCGTACCATATGAATGTGCTACAAGTATAACTTTCTTTTTGTTGAACTTCTGAATAAGGTATTTAATTAATTGATAAGTATCATTCTTAAATAGTTCTTGATTTGGTTGAACTTGTTGATTATTTAGTTTAGAGGTTTTACCGACATTTCTCTGGTCCCAAAGAACAACTGTAAAGTCTTTTTGTAGTTCACTGAACATTTTGTCCATTTGACCCATTACAGAATCGCCTGGACCACCATTCAAATAGAGTAGTACAGGATTTTGATAATTGCTACCTTTAATTCGAATCACTTGATTTGAATCAGAAATATTTACTGTTTCGGTTGTATCTATTGCTCTATTAATTCCATTATTGCTCGTACCACAATATCCGAAAGAAACAAAAAACGCAAATAGAATTGAAGAGAGAATGCTTTTCATTAAATAAAAATTGATGAATATTTTCGTATTACTTTTACAAAGACTATTCCAAATTAAGCACAACGCAGCGCTATGTGTAGTCCGCGCAATTACATGGAAATATAGCGAAAATCCCGATAGGGTTTTCAGCGTTATTGGGAATGTAATTGTGCGGTCCAGATTACATTTAGCGACCTGATATGTTGCGTTCATAGGCCGTGATGGCGTTCTTGGTAAAAGTGCTCTTATCCTACGGATTTATGTAATCTGTCATAGCGCTGCGATGATGTAGCATTTTCCCTTGTTGCGGTAAGCGAGGTACGAGGTGGAGCAATTAGGGTCGCCATAGGCGAATGCTACATCATCGTGTTTGTGTATGATTTCGTTGCGTGGTTTAAAGACTAAATTTAGCAAATAAATCACAGATAGAAAGTCCGCGAGGACTTTCGTAAGTAGGCTATAACTAGCAATGAATTATACACATTGTTGTGCTTTCGTTATTTCTCTATTATTTCCGTTTCAAATATTTTCAACACAGAAAACATTTTTTCTTTAAGCCTAAAAAGGTTTCCAGCGTAGAAAAATTTCTGTTCAGTGAAATTTGAAAGGTCTAAAAATATTTTGTCATCTTTTGCTTTTTTTAAATCTGAATAAGTCCAATACTTTTTTTGATATGGATACATCAATATGATTTTACTTTCAATTTCTTTAATAGCCTCATATGAACTCGCGACTCTTAAGTTTTCTTCGTCGTAAATCTCTTGGATAAGTTGAAAGGCATTTCGGTTTTTAATAAAGCCTGACTTTCCATCCGAAATTAAAGAATTATAAGTGCCTCTTCTGGGTCTAAAAGATTTACCTCTTGAAAAAAGATATTTGACTTGGGTTGTGTCAGGTGTATTAAAGAAACTCTCATGTTTTTCTGGCTCATGGAACACCTCCATAAAAACATTATCAATATTAGATATTAGGCTAATAGAAATAATTTGTTCTTTGAGAATTTCGTCGATTTGTTCGATATCTTTTATTATATCGTTATTTATTCCTATCAGATAATCTTGCGCTATTTTATCTTCCTTTCTGTTCTCATTCCAATTATTAATGCTCAATGCAATGAGAATACCAATTACCACCAATACAATTTCTCCAATAGCATATTTAAAATACTTTCCAGTTTTACCTTCCGAAAGTAAATTTTGTCTAATTTTTCTAAAGAATTTAATCATTGGTTAGCAGTTGGTTATAATGAAGCACAACGCAGCGCTATGTGTAGTCCGCGTAATTACATGGAAATATAGCGAAAATCCCGATAGGGTTTTCAGCGGTATTGTGAATGTAATTGTGCGGTCCAGATTACATTTAGCGACCTGATATGTTGCGTTCATAGGCCGTGATGGCGTTCTTGGTAAAAGTGCTCTTATCCTACGGATTTAGGTAATCTGTCATAGCGCTGCGATGATGTAGCATTTTCCCTTGTTGCGGGAACCGAGGTACGAGGTGGAGCAATTAGGGTCGCCATAGGCGAATGCTACATCATCGGTCTAGTATAACCGTCAGTTACGTGTTTATATGCGTTAATTTTCGGTTTAGTAATGACCTTTGCAATTTCTAGTGGATTCGGACGTAGTCGAATCCGCCGTAATTGCGGTTATACATTGTTATCTTTAAGTTGATTTGAGAATTTTGTTAATAATCAATTTTTTTTCAGAACGGTAATTATTCTTTGAAATGTATCACTAACTATGATATTATCATTTGTATCAATTGCAATTCCAGTTGCACCAATAAAATTACCCTCGTTGATATATTCTATAATATCAAAGTTTATGTTTGTCTTAATTATTACAGTGCCACATGCAATAAAAATACTACTCTCACTTACAGCTATGTCATAATATGAGGTGACATTGGGAATAGTTATTTTTCTAATAAAATCTCCAGATAGACTAAAAACCTGAACTCCATTAGTGTCTGAGACGATTACGTTGTTTTCTAAAATTGAAATTCCCCAAGGGTTCTCGAACTCACCATTACTGTCTCCATTGATCCCCCATGTATTGGTAAAGTTACCTGTGATGTCAAATTTTTGTATCCTATGATTATTGTGATCCACTACATAAACATTTTCATCAACATCAACAGCTATCTGTCTAAAAAAGAAAAACTGCCCATTACCATTACCTGATGACCCCCACTCGTTCAGGATTCCTCCATTTGAATCTAAAACTGATATTTGATTAGCAGCTGATTTAGTTAAAATAAATCTTCCATCATCAAATAAATGTATTCCTCTTGGAGAGTTTATGGTCTGAAATCTGTTTTGGTAAGTGCCGTCATTACTAAATTTCTCTATTTTACCTCCATTGGTGTCCACAACATAAATGTTATCGGAAGAGTCTATTGCAATATGTTCATTAAATAAAAACTCTCCCGCTCCTGTTCCTTCAGAACCAAAAGAATTTATAATCTGATAAGACACATCAGCGGTATTATTGCAGTTAAAGCTGGTAGATGTTATTTCCTCCAAATCTAGAGTACCATTATTATTTAAATCAATACCAGACTCAATCTTAATACCACCATTTTCACAATTGCTTCCTTCGGGTTCAGAGGTGATAACGGTAAGGCTATCAATTCCATTTGTGCCGTTGCACACGTAGGCAGTTGAGGAAACTTCAGGTTCATCAAGAACTCCATTTGTGTTGGAATCGACACCGGATTCGACCTTCAAGCCACCATTTTCACAATTATTTCCTGTGGGCTCAGCGGTGACCACGGTCAAATTATTATTTCCGTTTGTACCATTGCATATATATGCAGTTGAGGAGATTTCAGATTGATCAAGAACTCCGTTCGTGTTTGAATCAATACCAGATTCGACCCTTATGCCACCGTTTTCACAATTGTTTCCTACGGGTTCAGCGGTGATAACGATAAGACTATCATTTCCATTTGTGCCATTGCACACGTAGGCAGTTGAGGAAACTTCAGGTTCATCAAGAACTCCATTTGTGTTGGAATCGACACCGGATTCGACCTTCAAGCCGCCATTTTCACAATTATTTCCTGCTGGCTCAACGGTGACTACGGTCAAACTGTTATTTCCGTTTGTACCATTGCATACATATGCAGTTGAGGAGATTTCGGATCCATCTAGGACGCCGTCCTCGTTGGAATCAATACCAGATTCGACCTTCAAACCACCATTTTCACAATTTTCACCAGATGGTTCATTTGTAACATTGATTAAACTGTTAAGGCCAACTCCTTGCGGACCTATTTCGCCTTCACAGCCTAAAATTATTATTAATATTATAAAAGTGAGGTGGGTTGGTTTTTTAAAAATCATATTGTTTTCAATTAAAGATAACGGTTGAGCTATGAACAGTACGGGGGCAAACTAGCCTTTGCTTTCCGTCACGCACATAGCGAAATCTTTTGGTTTTGTTTTTCTTTTTTTCTGCCCAAAGCAAAATCCTAAAGATTTTGCGGACTTCATAAAAATACGCAAACCTATCGTTTAGGTCCGAAGCCCGTATTGTTTATAGCTTGTGTTACCTGTAGTTTTTATTCCTACGTGAAGTTTGGTCCTCCGGCTTTTCTTAGTGCAGTTGATAAACGTTGCATAAATTTTTCTGCTTGTCCACTTGTCACAAACAATACTTTGTGAGTAGGTTTTTTAAAATCATCAACTTCGATTATGACGTTTTTCGCCTTGCTACTCGCATTTCTTCTCGTTTCTCTCTCAAACGCTTTCATTCTTATTCCAGTAACTTGATTAACGTTGTAGCTGTTACCATTAATTTCGATACTTTGATTTTTGAAATTTACAGTTACTCCGCCTTGTTTAAATTCATTTTCATCAGCAGTAAATCTTGTGTTAGAAAATCCTTTGAAGAACAAGTAGCCAAATACTCCAACAATCGCCACAATTATAAAAGTAAATATTCCCATAGTTAGTTTAGTTTATTGAATTTATAGTTCATAATATAGTCTTGTAAAACTGTTTTTCCATCTTCATCTATTAATTTGTAAATTGGTTTCGTCCCAAAAATATCTTGCACACTTTGGATAGTATTTTCATCGGTAAATTCCATAAGTAATGTTTGACGACTTCTGTTTTTGTGAATTATTAGTCTCAATTGATTGTCGTCCGCCTTTTCGATGGTTACTTTTTCAGTACTTGAAATGGTTTTTTGATTTTTCCAAACTCCAATAAAGTCCTCATTATAATTGTTCGAACTACAGCTTATCAAAAATGATAAGGTTAAAAATAATAAAATTGTTTTTCTCATATTGATTGTTTTAAATTACAGGTAACGCAGCGCTATGTGTAGTCCGCGCAATTACATGGAAATATAGCGAAAATCCCGATAGGGTTTTCAGCGGTATTGTGAATGTAATTGTGCGGTCCAGATTACATTTAGCGACCTGATATGTTGCGTTCATAGGCCGTGATGGCGTTCTTGGCAAAAGTGCTTATCCTACGGATTTAGGTAATCTGTCATAGCGCTGCGATGAT
>Ga0316204_10002407_pt1 | contig 42516 bp, 36 predicted proteins | sample 6monrhotite_MG_2_FD_205661 | JGI IMG/M metagenome (GOLD analysis project Ga0316204, IMG submission 205661) | Microbial mat bacterial communities from mineral coupon in-situ incubated in ocean water Damariscotta River, Maine, United States -... | ecosystem: Environmental > Aquatic > Marine >... | reverse complement strand
AAGACTCGATCAATAAAGTCGAGTTGCCCATTCTGACCCCAGTGCTAAGAGCACGGCCTTGAATCTAAGGGCTTGCCTCGCCGCAGACTGATGATGCCTCATCTGACCGCGTTTACGAGATACAAGGCTTGACATCTTTGCATTGTGAGGGAAAAAGGTGACAGGGAAAAAAGGGTACAGTGTACTGTTTAAGTTGCCTGTTTTTTCCATTTACCGGGTTATGAACGCGTTCCAAACACATAAATGTCAAGCCTGACCCCGCTTCTAAATGTCAAGCCTGCCCCGCTTCATATAAGCGTAAACCACGAATGGACACTAATATACACGAATAAATGCTATTAAAGTGACAGTGGGAATACAGTTTGAGAAATTAATATGCGTAATTTTTCTCTGCATATTGTTGTTTTTCATTCGTGCTAATTCGTGTCCATTCGTGGTAAGTTCGTTTCTAATTGGAATAACAAAAGGATTGAGAAATGAAAGCGAAAATTGGATTTATTACTGTATCGGATCGTGCCAGTCGCGGTGAATATGAAGACCTGGGTGGCCCTGCTATGCTGACCTGGTTTGATCGGGTTTTAACCTCGGAATGGCAGGCGGTGAGCCATGTGATTCCAGATGATCAGGCTGGTATCGAGGCCACACTGAAAGAGCTGACTGATGTTGAAGGCTGCTGCCTGATTGTAACAACCGGCGGTACAGGCCCAGCTGTGCGTGATGTGACACCGGAAGCCACAGAAACGGTATGTGATAAGATGATGCCGGGCTTTGGTGAGTTGATGCGGCAGGAGTCACTCAAGTTTGTACCGACAGCTATTCTTTCTCGCCAGACAGCAGGTATACGTGGCAGCACTTTAATCATTAACCTGCCCGGTAAACCATCTGCTATTGATGATTGCCTGAATGCTGTATTCCCGGCTGTGCCATACTGTGTCGATCTGATTGAAGGCCCGTTTCTGGTAGCTAATCCGGAGCAGTGCAAGGTGTTTCGTCCCAAGAAGAAATAAACCTCTCTATCAGTTAAAGCATGCTCTCGATAACAACCTCAGGTTTATTAATAGTGTTGTCCTGCATGATATAAGGCTATGATGTATTATGTCAGGGAGTCAGGCCTATGGTCGTTGAGCATGATTGGAAACAGGTATTTCGTCACTTTGTGCTAATTCTTCCGCTAAGATTCGTTGCGCTGTACGTGACAGCCAAGGTCAGTGGAAAAAACAGTTATCGTTTCTTTGGTGATCAACTGTTGCCGGGAAAGGAGAAGTAGATGAGTCTGGTTGTAGCCGAGCGACTGAAAAAATCCTATCAGAGTGGCGATATTATCGTGAACGCAATTCGGGACGTGGATTTTACCATTGAACCTGCATCCTTCGTCAGCTTTGTCGGGCCATCGGGCAGTGGTAAAAGCACATTGTTGAATCTGATCGGGTGCCTGGATCGACCCACATCCGGAATGTTAAAGGTGGTGGGTCAGGATGTGCAGGGGCTGGATCGGAGTCAGGCGGCAGCCTTTCGGGGCGAACATATCGGTTTTGTTTTTCAGGATTTTAATCTGGTTCCGGTACTCAGTGTGTATGAAAATATCGAATATCCACTGCTGATGGTGAAGAAAACTACATCCAAAGAACGCAACGAGCGGGTTGAACGGGTGCTTGAAGCCGTAGGTATGGCTGATCAGGCCTATAAACGACCGGATCAACTCTCCGGTGGTCAGAAGCAGCGCGTGGCCGTGGCCAGAGCGCTGGTGACCAATGCCAAGCTGGTGTTGGCCGATGAACCGACAGCAAATCTTGATCACGATACCGCATACCGGATTATTGATCTGATGAAATCCATGCGTGATGAATTTTCCACCACCTTTGTTTTTTCCACGCATGATCCGAAAGTGATGGGAGAGGCGGAAACGGTTTATACCCTAGAAGATGGCCTGCTGCACAGGGAGGAGAACTCCGATGCTTAAGATCCTGAGTATATCCTCCCGTAATCTGCTGCGTTATCACCGTCGCACTTTTCTGACCGGTCTGTTGATTACCATGGGCGTGATGGCTGTATTGTTGTTCATCTCCCTCTCCAGCTCATTCAAGGCGATGATGATAGGGCAGATTACCGATTCCATGCTCGGGCATGTGCAGGTGCACAGTAAAGGATATGTGGCGTCCCTTGATAACCTGCCGCTGAATCTGATGCTCAAGGCTGAAGATACCCAGGGTATAGAGAAACATCTTGCTGAAATGCCTGCGATTGAGGCCTGGTCCAGTCGCATCAAGTTCGGAGCGATGTTCAGCAATTTCAATGAAACAACCAATATTCGCCTAAATGGTGTTTATCCTGAGCGGGAGGCCGCTACCTGTCCGCAACTTTCAGGACGAGTGGTGAAGGGCGATGCAGGAGATGATCTGCTGGAGCGCGGCACGATTCTTGTACCTGAATTGATTGCCTCAGGCATGAATATCAAGGTGGGCGATACGATCGTGCTGGTTGCAACCAATCAGGATGGCGCGGTAAACGGTCAGACCTTTGTGGTGAAAGCCATTCTGGAAGGCATTTCAGGCCCCGGGGGTCGAGACGGTTATGTGCATATAGAAGATGCCCGCGCACTGCTGCGTCTTGGCAAGGGTGGTGTCAGCGAATATGCCATCCGGCTGAAACAGGCAGATAGCGTACCTCAGGTGGTTAAGCAGTTAAATGCTGCTATAGGTGCTCAGAAGGGCGATGACGGGAAGGCGGCCTTTGAGATTCACGGTTGGAAGCAACTGACTCCATTCTCCAGTATTGCCAGTATGATCGATATGCTGACCATCTTCGTACAGGTGATGCTGGTAGCGATTGTACTGATCAGCATTATGAATGTAATGATTATGGCTGTGTATGAACGCATGCGTGAGATTGGTACGCTGGCTGCGATTGGCACATCACCTGGTCGCATTCTGAGTATGTTTTTGGGTGAAGGTCTGATACTTGGAGCAGGGGGAAGCCTGATCGGTGTGCTTATCAGTCTGGCTATTATCAAGATTTTGCAGCTCTATCCGCTGGGATTCTCTTTTGGACGACAGGATGATCTTCTGCTGACCCCGATGATTGAGATTTCGGATATTCTGAATATCAGTCTGCTGGTGATTCTGATGGCGGTACTGGCAAGTCTGCAGCCTGCATGGAAGGCATCGAGAATGGATCCCGTGGTGGCCTTGCGTGCGGTGTGAACATCCATACGGAAGCTCCAGAATGTTTTTTTGGACCTACAGAGGCGGAGCTCAATGTCAAGAGATAGATGAATATTTTTTGTCCTTTCTTGCGTGCCCACAATTCGACAGGAGAGTCGAATTGGACGGCACAGCCGCCCGTAGGGGTGAGGTACACGGATGTACCGAATCAAGAAAGAACGAAAGAAGGGCGAATCAGCCAGCTCTTCGAGTTCCCGGTTCTGCACATCCAAAACAGGCCGCGGCTCTGCCGCTATTTCCGGTTTTGGCCATTTGTCCCGGCAGGCTGCTAACGGGGGTTCAAAATCTTTTTAGAACTCCTGAGCATCCATATGCAGCAAAGGAGTTTTTATGATAAATAAACTGTTATGGATAGCTTTGACCTGTTTCATGGTTCTACCGGTTCAGGCCGAGGAAGCGGTAGCTACAGGCGTTGTGGCCGATGCAGAAGCGACAAAAATCCTGCAGGAAGTGGATCGCAGGCTACAACCGGAAAGTTACGAGATGTATCGCAAGCTGATCAATATTGAGCCGGACGGTTCAAAACGTGAGTTCGTGCTCTACTCTGCAAAAAAGGGTCGTGAAAATATGGTGGCGCTGTTTTTAGAGCCTGCCAGTGAAAAGGGGCGCTCTACCCTGAGAATGGGCGATAATATGTGGCTCTATATCCCCAATGTCGGCAAGCCGCTGCGCATCACCTCCCTGCAGTCTGTGGTTGGCGGCGTGTTTAATAACTCCGATATTCTACGTGTTGATTACGGGGTGGAATATCATGCCTTGGCTCTGGAAGAGCTGAAAGACCATTACCTGCTCACCTTGAAAGCGAGAAATGGCAGTGTCGCCTATGATAGGCTGAAAATGCAGGTGGATAAAAAACATCTGGTGCCGACGACGATAGAGGCCTATGCCTCCAGCGGCATGCTGATTAAAACCCTGCACTACAGCGATATTAAGGATTTCGGCAATGGTCTGGTGCGTCCTGCAAAACTCACGACCGACAGTCCGCTGTATAAAGGTTATAGCTCGGTGATGCTGTTTGCCCGCATCAAATCCCGTGAATTCAGTGATGAGGTGTTCAGCCTCAGCTATCTATCAAGGCTTAACGACCTGCGTTAATGAAAACCGGCTTTTCCGCACTCTTGCTGCTGCTCCTGTGTTGGATTGGGTTCGGTGCTGCAGTTGCTGAAGAGTTTGATTTTGATGTGGGAAGCTTTGAGAAGAGTCCGTTTGAATGGAGTGGTTATGCAGAACTCCGTTATGAGCATAGCAAACTCAATGATACCGCTGCTCTCTATCCGGTGAACTACCCGACAGGTTTGGGTAATCTGAATCGTTGGACAGGCATACTGGAATTGGCTGCCGATTACCATTGGGATCAAACGCGTTTAAGCGGTCGATGGAACGGCTCGGGACAGGATGATGAGAACACAACCCTGCTGGACGGGGGCTTGTATGAACTCTATCTCAGTCACCGTTTTGACGAGGCTCTGACAGTGGAAGCCGGTAAACGGGCGCTGAAATGGGGCAAAGGGTATGCATGGAATCCGGTAGCCTTTATTGAGAGGGGCAAGGATCCGTCTGATCCAGATTTGAGTCGGGAAGGTTTTACGCTCGGCCAGATAGATTGGGTGAAAAGTCTGGGCGGAGAGATCAAAACAATTGGTGTCTCTGCCGTACTCCTGCCTGTTAGCAATGAGCTGAATACAGGTTTCGGGCAGAAGGTATCGATCAATGTTGCCGCCAAATTCTATATGCTGATTCATGATATCGATGTTGATCTCTATGTTCTGAATAACGGGGCAAGGCCGGGACGAATAGGTGCGGATTTCTCGATGAATCTCGCGACCAATTTTGAACTGCATGGCGAGTGGGCCTATATCCCCAATTATCCGCGCAAGGTGCTGGAAAACAGTCTGCTACAACTTCGCCATAGGAATAGTCATACGTGGTTGCTGGGCCTGCGTTACCTGACCGAGCAGGATACCACATGGATTGCCGAATATTATCATCAGGATCATGGTTATAGCCCGGCTGAAATGCGTGCCTATTTTAATCTGTTGGGCAACAGTGCGAATCCGACAGCAGTGCGCGATATGGGACAGCAGGCGGGCTTTCTCCGCATCAATCCCATGCGGGATTATATTTATCTGCGTGCCAGCCAGAAAGAGCCCTTTGAATGGCTTTATACCAGTTTTGCAGCGACTACGATTTATAATGCACAGGATCAGAGTGCCACGCTCATCCCTGAATTTGTTTATACCGGCTTTGATAACTCCGAACTACGGCTGCGCATGAATGTTCTGTTAGGTGATCAACAAAGTGAATATGGTGAGAAGCTTTCCGAGTACAAATTTGAAATGCGGATGAGATATTTCTTTTGAAATGATTGGAAGGCCATCGCGGGGCCTTTGCACTATGTTTTGGAGACAAGTAGAGAGCTCTTGATGGAAAGCTGCTACACTTCGAAACTTCAGATGGAGAAAGCTCCCTTAGCTCAGCTGGATAGAGTACCTGACTTCGAATCAGGTGGCCGGGAGTTCGAATCTCTCAGGGAGCGCCAAATCAAAAGGACTTGCGGGAAATCGTGAGTCTTTTTCTTTTTTCCCCACATCATCAAAGCTGAATTGCTCTGCTATACTCAATGGAAAAAGGGATGCGGAGGTGAACATGCGCGGTGATTGTATTTGCGGAGAGATAGCATTCGAAATCGTTGGTAGTCTGCCAAAACTCTATCAGTGTCACTGCTCCCTATGCCGTAAACAGTCGGGCAGCTCCTCCAATACGGGGCTCATTGTTGCGGCAGAGAATTTCCGCTGGTTGAAAGGGCAGGATAAAGTCTCTTCCTATGTGAAAGAGACTGGTTTCCGCTCGGACTTCTGTTCTCTGTGTGGCTCGGTTGTCCCCAACCCGTTCAGAGACAAGCCATATGTCTGGGTACCTGCGGGTGCGCTGGATGACTCAGAACCTCTGGAAATCGTTGCCCATATCTGTCTGGCTTCAAAAGCATCATGGGACCATCAAATTCCTGCAGAACTCGCGTGTTTTGAAGATATGCCGACGCTCACCGAACTCATCACTCTGGTGCATGGCAGGAGTTGAACCCGAACAGTGGCGTCATCACTCCTGAGGTGCTGTCTTTGAAGTGGAGGGCTGAATGGTTGGCAATGTTACATCCTTCGCATGACCTGCATCCGGGTCGTTAAAAATTGCCATATCAATACTGTTTTCGCTGCGGGCTATAATGGTAGTGATCGCCGCATCACCCGTGATGTTCACAGCAGTTCGAACCATGTCGAGCAGACGATCCACACCGATAATCAGGGCGATGCCTTCAACAGGTAGACCTACCTGATTAAACACCATCGCCAGCATAATCAAACCAACACCGGGCACACCTGCTGTGCCGATAGATGCCAGAACAGACATGGCGATTACCGTCAGATAACCGCCAAGACCCAAATCAATACCGTAAACATTGGCGATGAATACGGTTGCCACGCCTTGCATGATAGCTGTGCCATCCATATTGATCGTAGCGCCAAAGGGCACGACAAATGAGGCGGTGGAGTTATCAACACCGATACGTTTTTCAACACATTGCAGCGTGATGGGAATCGTGGCATTCGAGCTTGAGGTGCTGAATGCGAATATCTGGGCACTGCGCATTTTGCGCAGAAATTGTAGCGGACTGACTCGTCCAAATACCTTGAGCAGTACCATCAGCGTTCCCGTTCCGTGCAGAATCAGGGCTCCAACCAGTACTGCAAAATAACCCAGCATAGGAACTATCATGCTCATACCCTGTAAGGAGAAGGTTTTAGCCATCAAAGCAAATACGCCAATAGGTGCGACATGCATGACGACATTAACTACTTCCATCATCACCATGTTTAAACGCTCGGACATATCGATAATAGGTTGACCTGCTTTGCCAACCATCAAAATGCAGACGGAAAACAGAATGGTGAAAAAGATAATCTGCAGCATATTACCCTCGGCATAAGCGGCAATCGGATTGCTCGGTACAAGATCAATAAACACCTGACTCAATGGAGGGGCGGCAGGCGCGGTAAAGGTGCCGGTGGAAGCAGAGGCAAGTTCAAAGCCCTGACCCGGAGCAAAGAGTGTTGCAATGCCAATGGCAAGGCTGATGGCCAGAGCCGTGGTGAGCATGAACAGGGCAAATGCCTTTCCGCCCACGCGGCCAAGCTTGCTGATATCTCCGATGCCACATACGCCGCAGATCAGAGAGAAGGTGACCAGTGGCACCACCAGCATCTTCAGCATGCTGATGAAGATTGCCCCTACAACATGAAACAGGCCCATGACCAGATAGGTCTGTATCCATTGATTATCAGCGGCAAAATTATTGATCAGACTACCAACGATCAATCCGGCAGCCATCCAGACCAGAATTTTATTGGTCATGCTCATTTTCTTACTCATTTTGTTCCCCTGTATCCCTTGCTCATACGTTTAGCCTGCACAACCATGTGATTCGTGGGCCTCTGCGTCAATGTTCCAAACCCTGCACTATATCGTTTGGTTGCGGGGGCAGCTATAGCATGCGAAATCTTGAACGTGCTTGTGGTAAGCAAGGTGGCCCGCAGGGGGGGGGCGCGAATAGCTGACGAGCTTTGCGTTATGAGCGAAGAAGGTTTGGAGTTTAGTCATATATTTCCGGAGTCGGATTAGTATAATAAATACAGGTTAGAAAAGGACTTGCCTCTGTTGTACCGTGAAAATACGGATGTAAATAGAACTTTGTCCAGATAGATTGTCCAAAATCCAACATTATGGGGCATCAATGACAACATCAGCATACCGACTGCAAACTATTTCACTGCAATTACTTGTAACAGTTTTATTTATGCCGAGTTCTATTTTTTGCCTGCTTGAAGGGTATTCTTTTTTGGGGTTAATTCTTTTCATAGCCCCTATCGTATTAGCTTTTTTAGACTGGAAGAATCGGGTGGAAACACAAGAGTTGTTGATAGCAACAATATCTCCTACCAGAGGATTTGCGATTTTTAGAAAAAAAATGCTATTTAATACATTTGATACATTGGATGAATCCTCGAAACAACGAATAGAGAAAGAATGGACAGAAGGTGTGGTTCGTTGGAACTACGTATTCCTGTTTGTTTTTAGCGCGGGCTTTATTTTTTATTGGATCTGCTTTCAAGATCTCGACTTGAGTGAATTCCAAAAGATAAAAGATAAGCCTTTTGCGTACCTGTTTATCATTATACTGGGTTATTTCTCAATTAGCAGGATAGCGGAAATCCTTATTGCTTTTGTAAATGATGCAAAGGATAGGCTACAAAAAAGCCCTGCCTCGACACTTCTTTCTCGATTCGACAGATTAGCTCTAATGCTAAAAAGCTATGTGGAGCTAACGTTCAGTTTCTCAATGGTATACTTTTTACTCCATGCCTATTCATTTCCTTTGTTTAAATCACACGACAAGAATATGAATCAGATCTCAGATTTATATTTCTACAGTGTTGGTGTCATTACAACTTTGGGAACGGGCACAACTGAACCCTTCCACATTTCAACTAAAATACTTACTGCAACTGAAGTACTTTCAGGGCTGACATTATTAGTCTTGGTTTTGGCTATTTATATATCTTCAGAGGATCCTTCTGAAGTGAATACAAAAAATGACAGTAAACCTGCAGGTCATGCTGGATAAGCAGATTACGTGACCTGTTCGTCTGATTGCAATTGACAGTCTATGCGTGGTTAAAATCATTATACAACAAAATTGATTATTCTATTGCGGAATAATAGAATACTCTGCTGAGTTGATTGATATTTTCAGCCCCGCCCAAGCTTCTCGAGTTTGGAAAAATCGTCTATACGACTGTGATACGTTTAAGCAATGATCAAATGCGAGTTACTTTTTTTAGATAGTATGTGTGACTGCTGGGCTAATTTGACTGAATCTAGATGTGTTGCGCAGGAAATCTAATGCTGGTGCATCAAGAGTAAACCTGATCCAAGCCTGTAATTAATGCTTACTAAATCATTTCTCGACTGAAAAAAAATACCCACACATCGGAGCTAATATACATATCCCGTAACACTACGGATGTTGCGATTCTCGATAACGTATCAGTATTCGTCCGGCAGTGAGCAGGATGGATGATAAAACTTCTAAGGTCTGAAAATTAAAAGAGGTAAACATGAAACGACTGAATATTATAAAAATGATAGCAATAAATATGCTAACACTGACGACTGCATTTCTCTTCAGTATTCCGGCCTATACAAGCGTTCAGGCAGGAGATATTACCGGTAGCGTGAAAGCACCTCACGTCAATATCGCCATATTTCATAAGCTGCACGGTCACGATGCTTATACCTACCCGGAACATATTCAGGATCATGATATTCTTAACTCCACCCGTGGTGATGCACAGTTCATATCACTCAATCATACCTCAGGCCTGAAAGATGGTGATGTCATCTCCCTCTCAAGCGATGTGTTGCGCGATAAAAGTGGTGCATTTCAGGATTTCGGGGTGGACTGTCAGCTTGGAACCCACCTGGATGGGAATGCCATGATTCTGTCAGGCATGTGCAGTGTACATATGATTGACCAGGATGGACGGAAGATCAAACATTTATGCATCGTTAAACCAGTTAAGGTAGAGTTAGGGCAGGGTTGGGTGCTGCTTTATAACGATATCGAGGACGGCATAGCTGTATATGCATCTGGCAGTATAGGCATGGAATAGGCTGTTCCCCAAGTTTCATCTACAGTGGCGTGGTCTACTCAGAGTTCCCGAGTAAAGGAGTAAAAGGGCTCACGGCAATTAGCTGCGAGCCCTTTTTTGTTTGCTTGCAGGAGCCCGACCTTGCAAGCGAATGCTTGAACATACTTGCGTTAGCAAGATGGCCCGGAGGGTGAGCGGCAAGCTGCGAATGGCCGACGACCTTCGAGTATCAGGTAAAGACAAAGTACAGTATGAAGGGGTGTGAAACAAAGAAGCCCTCGGACAGCTCATTGCTATTCGAGGGCTTATGTTTGGTTGCGGGGGCCGGACTTGAACCGACGACCTTCGGGTTATGAGCCCGACGAGCTACCACTGCTCCACCCCGCGTTAAGGAGCGCGAACCATAGGACGGACTGCCGTGGTGTCAATAGATAATCCGGCAACGCCATAATCTGTTTGGATAAACTCCAGCGCCCGTATGAAGACATCACTTTTTCGCATGATGCAGGTGGATGCATGCTGTATGCAGGCCAGTGCCGTTCAGAACTGATGAAGTGTCCCAAGCTATGGGTTCTTTTACCGGGAGTTCCGGCAATCGAAACCTGTTGTGATTCATGTTTCCGTGGGCCCGGTTTGGCAAGGCTCCTGAGGACGTGTCATCCAAATAGATGACAAGTATGTGCTTTTGTTCTCGAAACTCACTGGTTTTGTCATCCATTTGGCCGATTACGCAGGTCTGTTTAATGGTTGATAATACGCGCGATATTTTTTGATTGGTTGACCATCAATCATCACTTCCGGGGAGGAGTGTTATGCGCCGTTTATTGACCAGAGCAATGCTAGTTTTAGGAGTGTGTGCTCCATTTATTGCACATGCGAATGTATCCGTTTCGCCATCAGGGGCTGCGGCTTACTCGATTCCGATTGAAGCGCCTCCGGGTGTGAACGGGATTCAGCCGAAACTTGCATTGAACTATAACAGTCAGGGTGGCAATGGCCTTGTGGGCATGGGTTGGGGTCTGTCGGGTCTTTCGACGATTCATCGCTGTGCACAAACGGTGGCTCAGGATGGTGTGAAGGGCGGTATCAATCTTGATGTTAATGATCGCTTCTGTCTTGATGGTCAGCGTCTGGTTAACGTGGTCGGTGTTTACGGCGCATCAGGTACGGAATACCGGACTGAGGTTGAGTCCTTCTCCAAAATCAGCTCCTCGGGTATCGCCGGTACAGGCCCAGCCAGTTTCACGGTTCGTACGAAAGACGGCAAGGTATGGAGTATGGTGTTACAGCGGATTCCCGTATTGAAGCACAGGGTAAAACCACAGCTCTGAACTGGGCGCTGAACAAGATCAGTGACCGTTTTGGCAATGCAGTCAGCTTCACTTACACCGAAGACAATGCTGCCGGTCATTTCCGTATCAATCGCATAGATTATGCTGGTAATAGTGTGATGGGGACTGCTCCCAAAGCATCGGTTCGTTTTGTTTATGAGGCCCGCACTGATAATGCACCTGCCTATATAGCAGGCTCCAAGATTACCACGCCGGTTCGCTTGAAGAACATCCAGACATTTGCAGCCAACGGTGTTTCCGAAGTGATGGTGAGGGATTACCGACTGGCCTACGATTATAGCGCGGCTACGGGCCGTTCCCGACTCTTGAGCTCTACTGAGTATGATGCGATAGGGGTCGCCAAACCAGCAACGACTTTTGCATGGCAAGGGATCAACACATCTTTTGTAGGAGCTCTGAACCTACCCTCATATGGGCCTGCACAAGGGTTTGTCGATGGAAATAAATACCCGACTCTTACAGGTGACTGGAATGGTGATGGAAAGACAGACTTTGCAAGGGTGTATCTGGGGGGAGTAAACTTTTTTGTAGCGACCGATGCAGGATTCGTGAGTTATGCGCAGGTGGCCGCTTATGCTCCATCAACGGGCTATACAGATGGAAGTACCTTTCCAATTTTCACAGGTGACTGGAATGGTGATGGAAAGACAGACTTTGCAAGGGTTCACCAGACGGGCATCCATTTTTTGAATAGTACGGGTACAGGTTTTGTATTCAGTAATAATGTGGTGGGCTATGCCCCTTCAACGGGCTTTACAAATGGAAGTACATTTCCAGTTCTCACAGGAGACTGGAATGGTGATGGAAAGACAGACTTTGCAAGGGGTCATTATGATGGCATCCATTTTCTAAATAGTACGGGCACAGGTTTTGTATTCAGTAATAATGTGGTGGGCTATGCCCCTTCAACGGGCTTTACAAATGGAAGTACATTTCCAGTTCTCACAGGAGACTGGAATGGTGATGGCCGGGTAGGTTTCGGAAGGGTTCACTATACAGGTGTTCACTTCTTGAATGCTGATAGTGTTGTCCAAAAGGTAGATCAGTTGGTTTCCGTAGTTAATCAATTGGGCGCCACGACTACGCTGACCTACAAACCTCTGACTGATAGTACGGTTTATACGAAAGGCACAGGAGCAGCTGATCCTGTTCGTGATATTCAGGCAGCACTGTATGTTGTATCGCAGGCGAGCACAGATAATGGTGTGGGCGGCCAGCGGGTTTCGACCTATAAATATGGCGGCATGAAGGTTGATATGTCGGGCCGTGGCAATCTTGGATTTGCCTGGATGGAATCTACCGATACGGCGACAGGTATCTCGACACATACTGCGTATAACCAGACTTACCCCTATGTTGGTAGCGCGCTGTTCTCTGAGCAGAAGCTTGCTGATGGTACGTTGATCTCCCGATCAGAAAGCACGATGGCGCAGGCCTCTCTCAATGCTGGCAAAACGATCTTCCCGTACTCTTCTCAGAGTATTAAGAAGAGTTATGAGGTGAGTGACGGTACGAACAACCCGGTTGTTACGGTTACAACTGACACGGCTTATGACCTCTATGGTAATGCGACTTCGATCACCGAGACGAAGAGCGATGGCTCCACCCGTGTGGTGAATAACACCTATACGAATGATGTGGTTAACTGGCAGCTGGGCAGGTTAACGCTTGCTTCTGTGACCTCGACCCTGCCGGGTCAGGCTGCGCAGACGCGAACCAGTGGGTTTAGCTACAATGCTCAGGGCTTGGTGAGTCAGGAGGTTGTTGAACCGAATAGTACCACGCTGAAGCTGATCACGGATTATACCTATGACGGATTTGGTAATCGTGTCAGTTCCTCGATCTCTGCACCGGGTGCCGTAGCTCGTACGACCTCAACGGTTTATGACGCTCAGGGTCAGTTCCCTGTGAGCACGACCAATGCAGCAGGTCATAGTGAATCTTATGTCTGGGATGCACGATTTGGTGTGAAGAGCAGTCTGACGGGTCCAAACGGTCTGACGACGACCTGGGCTTATGATGCCTCTGGTCGCAAGGTTCTTGAGACCCGTGCCGATGCTACGACTACGACGATCACGCATCACATGGATGTTGCTCCGTTTTATGTGAGCAGCCAGAGCACCGGTTCACCGACTAAGACTGTGTATTACGATCTTTTGGGTCGCAAAATTCGTAGTCAGACCACCGGTTTCAATGGTGAGATTATCTATGCCGATATCGAACACAATGCACTGGGTCAGGTATCTCGCAAATCCGGCGCTTATGTGTCCACGGGTATCGCGAAATGGACGACGCATGTTTATGACGCAGTTGGCCGTGTGATTTCCTATACGAAGCCTGATGGTAGTACGACTACGACGAGCTATAACGGTCTGAGCAAGTCGGTGACGAATGCCCTGGCTCAAACACGTACCGAGATCAAGGATGTACATGGTCGCGTATCTCAGGTGATCGACTCGATGAACGGTACACTGAGTTATACCTATGATCCGTTTGGTAATCTGACAGCGACTACCGATGCTGCAGGTCATGTTGTTGCGATGTCTTATGATATTCGCGGCCGCAAGATTGGCATGAACGATCCGGATATGGGCAATTGGTCGTATGCTTATAACAGCTTTGGCGAACTGATCAGTCAGACGAATGCCCGGCTTCAGACGACGACCATGGCTTATGATGTTCTGGGTCGCATGATCAGTCGTGTTGAGCCAGAGGGAACCAGTAGCTGGACCTATGATGTGGGCATTAAGGCGATTGGTAAGCTGTCGTCGGAGAGTGCTGTGAACGGTTACAGCAAAAACTACATCTATGATGGCTTTGGTCGTCCGGTCAGCACGACTACGCTGATTAATACCAAGAGCTTCACGATGAGTACGGCTTATAATGCTGCGGGTAAGGTGGATACGATCACCTACCCTACCGGCTTTGCTGTAAAACGCGCCTATAACCTCCAGGGTTATCTCAGCCAGATACAGAATGCAGCCAATGCTGCCGAGGTATTCTGGAAAGCGGATGTGGTTGATGAAGATGGCCATGTGCTGCAGGAGACGCTGGGTAACGGGCTGACCACGACGCGTTTGTACAATCCGCTTACCGGCAAACTTGAGTCGATTGCCGCAGGTCCTAATGGCAGCATCCAGAATCTGAGCATGACTTATGATTCAATCGGTAATCTGATGAGTCGCTCTGATACGGTGATGGGTTGGAGTGAATCATTCACTTATGATGCGCTGAACCGCATCACCGGTGTGACCGGTCCTGCATCGAAAAGCTATGCCTATGACGCGATTGGTAATATCACCAACAAATCTGATGTAGGCGCTTATACCTACAGCCCAACTCAACCGCATGCTGTTACAACAGCCGGTGGCAATACGTATACCTACGATGCCAACGGCAATATGACTTCCGGTGCAGGTCGCACACTGACCTGGACCTCATTTGATCGTCCTGCTGCGATCAGTACCCCAAATGCTTATGTGAGCATGGGATATGATGCGAACCATAAACGCATCAGCAAAACCAATACGATTAACGGTGAAGTTACACTGTATGTCGGCGGCGGTTTTGAAGAGGTAACACAGGCGGGTATCACCAAGGCGAAACATTATATTCGCAGCGGCAACGGCCTTGTTGCGATCATGGAGCAGGTGGCCACGCTCAAAACGATGAAGTATGTGCACAACGATCAGCTTGGCTCGATCAATGTGATGACAGATGGTGCAGGCGCGGTACTTGAACGCCTGAGCTTCGACGCTTTTGGTAAACCCCGCAATGCCGATGCAACCGATCCACTAACTTCTCTACTCGTAGTCCAGACCACACGCGGTTATACCGGTCACAAGATGGATGCCGAAGTTGGCCTGATCAACATGAATGCGCGCCTGTACGATGCCACCCTTGGCCGCTTCATCTCAGCCGATGTCACGATTGATGCACCGAGTGATATGCAAACCTTCAACCGTTACACCTATGTAATGAACAACCCATTTGCCAGTATCGACCCAACAGGCAACTTTTCATTTAGGAACGCCTGGAAAGCAGTGAAACCAATTGTAAAGGTGGTTGTAGCAAAAGTTATTACAGCTGCTGTTATGGTAGGATCAGAGATGGCTGGGATACCTATGGATCCGCGTATCGCAAACATGATAGGAGACGCTGCGGCGAACCTGATATTTGATGGCAATATACAGGGGAGAAGAAAATCTAATTCTACACCTCCAGCGGGAGCGGCTCCAGTTCCGACACAGACTGCAGATGCAGGTCAACAGACTACTTCGACTTCATCAATTGTAGATTTATTCATACCTTCTGCGGGTGCTGCTGAAGTTTCCAATGCTAATGTGACACAAACTCAGGCGTATCAGAGGTTGATTAATGCAGAAACGACTGCTCTCAAACAACAGAGGGTTTATTCTAGCCTAATAAGTCTTGGAACTAGGTTGCTTGGAGTTCTAAATGTTGTTCAATTAAGAGGTGATACTAGGCAGGTTGATCGGATCGTGATTGGCCGAAATATGGACCGAGTGGGAAGATATGTGGCGGAACATCCACAAACCGAATTCTATACCGCGCCTGAAGCACCTAGGGAGATGTGGTTGGAAAACAATAGAGCTTGGATTAGTTTAAAAATGGATCAAGGTTATCAAATAATTGATATTGGGCCTGATCCAGGCAATTCAACTCCAAGTCGTTATTATAGTATGGAGTTAAATGAAATTGCGAAAAGAAATTACTCAGATTACCATAGAGTGAATACGGGGTATTAAGAGTGACAATTGTAATTAAAAAAAAGTGTGGATTATATATCGCAGAAGCTTCGTCTGTTATCTTTGAAGGAAGAGATTGGAAAACAGAAGAGCCTATGGATATTGATTCAATAATAGAGAAGCTGCTGTCCCTTGGCTATCATCAAGCAGATATTGGTGATGCTCTATATAATGTTGATCCTGATTTAGTGGGTGGTGCTGACCCGAAATAACGAAGTAGGCGGGGCTAGGAAGGCAGGGGTCAGGGAAGGCAGGGGTCAGGGCTTGAATTGCTAACTTAAAGTAGATGGTGCCAGGTCTTTGAGTTCCGGGGACACAATACTTAATTACTAGCATATAATGGGATTATGGAGTTCCGGGGACACGGTAATCCCCCCATTTTTAACCGAAGTCAAAAGTAGAGATTATGCAGCTAACGCCAGTTTTTGAATTGGAGTTATGCCGCCGATAGCCATATTAGGTCGTTCATTATTGTACGTCCATAACCACCTGGTCGCATGTTCCTGAACTTGTTCAATGCTTTTGAAAATGAACTGTGACAACCAATCGTACCGAACTGTGCGATTATAACGCTCAACATAGGCATTTTGTTGCGGATTTCCTGGCTGAATAAAATCCAAAACAATATCGTTATTTTTAGCCCAGGTTTTGAGTAACTCACTGATGTATTCTGGCCCATTATCACTACGAATACGCTTGGGTTTACCACGCCATTCAATGACCCTGTTCAGCGCACGAATGACACGTAAAGCTGGCAAAGAAAAGTCAGCCTCAATGGTTAATCCTTCACGGTTAAAGTCATCAATGACATTGAATAAACGGAAGCTTCGACCATCACCAAGTTGATCATGCATGAAATCCATCGACCAGCATTCATTGATCGCATCAGGCACCATCAGAGCATCCGGTTTATCACATTTCAATCGCTTTCTTGGCCTGATGCGCAAATTGAGTTCAAGCTCCCTATAGATGCGGTAAACACGCTTATGGTTCCATCGAAAACCTTTCACATTACGCAGGTATAAAAAGCACAGGCCGAAGCCCCAATTGATCTGATTTTGCGTGAGACGAATCAGCCAATCAGCAATAATTTCATTCTCAGGCTGTAACTTGGATTCATATCGGTAACAGGTTTCGCTAATCGTAAAGGCGCAACAGGCAAAGCGGATGCTTACCTTTCTATTGCTAACAGCCTTCTTTGCCATATCCCGGCGCTTTGAAGGCTTCACCACTTTTTTGCCATAGCTTCCTGAATGATTTCATACTTGAGACGTTCTTCGGCATACATTCGCTTTAAACGACTGTTCTCAGCTTTAAGCTCTTTCATACGGGCCATCATGGATGCATCCATGCCACCATATTTACTGCGCCATTTATAGAATGATGCCGAACTCATACCATGTTCTCGACAGAGCTCAGGGACTGGGACTCCTGCCTCTGCCTGCTTCAGAATCGCCATGATTTGGCTGTCTGAATAACGTGATTTCTTCATATAGAATCTCCTTTTTTTAATCGTAATAGAAAATTCTACTTTTAACTCCTGTTATTTTTCGGGGGGATTACCACTGTTCTTTGGTCGCCGTTCTTGGTATCGGGCAGATACGCAGTCCCTTCTTCAAGATCAATATGTTCCCAAACTAGTTTGATGATTTCCCCACGCCTCATGGCTGTTTCAATAGCCAGAGGGATAAGAATATCCATCATGTCGTCTTTTCCATATTTGCTTGCAGCTTTGAGTAGTATTTTTTGCTCAATACGTGAACAGCGCCTATTCCTTGGTTTGCCAGGTTGAGGCTTCTCTATATCCATCGCTGGATTGCCCACTTTCAGGCGGAACCTTTTCCGGGCTCTGGTGAAGATGTTGCTGATAATTTCCAGCTCTCGTCTGACAGTTGTTGCTGAAACCTCTTCTAGCCTGAAATCAATATAATCAGTTAGATCATCTGCTGTGATTTTCCCGATGGGTTTATCCAGTATGTCCAGGGTGATTAATGTTCTTTTGATGACTCTGATTCGAGAGTATTCCTGGCCCGCACCTTTCTTTTGTGGTGTGACTTCGTCTTTATATCTATCTATGACTTCTTCGAATGGTGTGTTTTCTGCTTTCAGAATTCCTTCGAAAGAGTTGTTTCTCATTGCTTCTTCGGTGGCATCAGCCCATTTGTTTGCTTCAGCCTTGGTTTCGAGTGTTTTTGATTGTTGTGGAAAGCCTTTCTTTCTGACCATTGCCTGCCACTGGTATTGTCCTCTTTTTCGTATTGTAGCCATAGTGTTTATCCCTTGATTACGTACCCGATAAATCGGGTGAAATCAATAGGTGAAGGCACAAAGTTAGTGTGACAAAATGGTGTGACAAAGCCCCATATTCAGGGCAAGCCAGACCGGAAATTTTACTAACTGTGACAAAAAGTGTGACAAAAAAGAAAAAGGGTCCGCAGTGATTAGCTGCGAACCCTTTTATTGTTTGGTTGCGGGGGCCGGACTTGAACCGACGACCTTCGGGTTATGAGCCCGACGAGCTACCACTGCTCCACCCCGCGTTAAGGAGGCCGAACTATAGGGTTGAAGATGGATGTGTCAACCGCAAAAGAAACATGCAGGAGTTACGGTTGACCTGCCTCTGTTTGAAGATGATTATGAGCACAAAATTACTGTAAAAAAGGATCTCTTATCTCTTCCAAGCCTCAACTCATACTCTTTGATTGTGACGGTACACTGACCGATTCACACGGCTCCATTGTTACTGCGATGCAGCAGGCATTTGCTCTGGCTGGATTAGATGAGCCGACGGATGAGGCGGTATCAGCCATTATCGGGCTTTCACTGCACAGTGCTGTCGTGGCCTTGCTTGAAAAAGGGAAGGCTGAGGAGTCTGTCGTGGAGCAGATATGCGCAGGTTATCGCGATGCCTATCGAGCTTCTGAACAGGAGATCCATCTGTTTACCGGCGTGCGGGAAACGCTGGAAGAGTTACGCTGCCGTGGTTACTGGATGGGCGTGGTAACCGGAAAGTCACACTCAGGCCTACTGCGTGTACTGGCATCTTTTGAACTGAGCGACCTGTTTCTTGTCTTGCGTACCGCTGATTGTACCCACTCCAAACCGCATCCTGCGATGGTGCTTGAATGTATGCAGGAGATGGGTGTTGAAGCTGCTGAAACGATTGTAGTCGGGGATGCACTGTTTGATGTGCAGATGGCACAGGCTGCCGGTGTGCCCTGTATCGGTGTCTCATTCGGGGTAGCTGAAAGCAGTGATTTGATCAATGCCGGGGCGAAAGTTGTCGTGGATGATTTTACGACCTTGCTGGATTACTTTCCACCATTGCAGAGTAGTCCCTGATGTCCCGTGTAGCTTACTTGCCGTATATGCGTCAGAATATGTTATACTGATAAAGATCATTATAACGATAAAATCGAATTCGCCAGGAGTTGAGTGCCATGTCTAAAGTCATCCGCTATAGCCTGATTGTTATTGTTTTGCTTATTATAGCACTGCTTGTTGCCCCGTTTTTTATTGATGTGAACACCTACAAGACCCAGATTGAAGAGACCGTTGAAGATGCTACTGGCCGCAAGCTCAGTATCGGTAATATCAATGCATCGCTGTTTCCGTGGATAGGTGTTGAACTTGATGATGTGAAGCTGGCTAATCGACAGGGCTTCTCTGACAAGGATTTCTTAAGTGTAGAGCGATTGAATGTGAAGCTGGCGCTGCTTCCACTGCTATCCAAAAATATCGAAATCAAACATTTTGAGGTAACCACACCCAAGCTACATCTGGAACGTCATAGTGATGGTGAAACCAACTGGGGCGATCTTGTTTCAGCATCACCTGCTGCGGTTGAAGCAGGTGCAGGTAGTGCAGATGCTCAACAACAAGCTGCAGCAGCACCTGCGCTAGCTGCTTTGCAGGCTGAATCATTGAGTCTGACAAATGGTGAATTTGTCTGGGTGGATGGAAAAGCAGCTCCGGTTGTATTGTCCGAGCTGAATGTGGCACTGAGCGATGTGCAGCTTGAACGCCCTGTAGGTGTGAAACTTTCCGGCAAATTGTCGGGTAATGCATTTGAACTGGATGCCAATGTCGGCCCACTGGGGGATTTGAGTAAACTTGATCCGGTATCTCTGCCTGTTCAAGGGCATATCAAAGCAGATAAAATCCATCTGGCTCCGTTCAAGGACCTGATCAAAGGATGGCCTGCACAGCTGGGCGATATCAAGAAGGCATCGGTCGGTTTGAATGCCAATATTGAGCAGCGGCCTGATGGTCTGCGTCTGGCAGAAGGTGATGTGGTACTCCAATCACTGCTTAATCTGGGTTTGAACTGGAAAGTAGAGATGAGTAGCAAGGATCAGCTTGAGTTGCACCGCACATCCCTGATTGTGAATGGCAAAGAGATACTGAATATCAAGGGTAGTGTGAAAAAACTGTCGAAGAACCCGACATTCCAGTTGCGTATTGATGGTCAGCCGTTGGAGCGTGCATGGCTGGCTGCTTTTGTGCCTGAGTTGAACAGTATGTATGCAGGCCATCCATCACCATGGAAACAGGTTAAATTTAGTACTTTGGTTGCCGGTGGTAGCAAACAGATTGATATCCGCGATATGCAATTGATGCTGGATAATGAACTGGTGCAGATTTCAGGAGCTGTGGTCTATGCAGCACCGGATATCCGTTTGCGCATTGCTGCACGGGATCTGCATCTGGATCCATGGTTGCCACAGGCTAAACAGCAGCAGGCGGCTAGCGGATCACCACAAGCTGTTTCTGCTGGTGGAACAGCTTCCGGGAAGCAGGCGAATGCTGCAGAGCCTGATCTGCGTTTTCTTAAACCATGGCGTGTGAGTGCAAAAATGCAGGCAAAAGCCCTGTATATGCGTGGCATGGAGATGCGTAACTTTAATGTGAATATTACCGGTTCAGAAGGGCAGTTTAATATGAATCCCATGAGCTTTAACCTCTCCGGTGGTAAGGTCAGTGAGAAAGCGAGTCTGAATGCGGCAGTTTATCCGGCCAGATGGAAAGAATCGGTCCACATTACTGATGTGCAGGTTGGTCCACTGCTGAGAGCGTTGGCTGATACGGACATGCTTGAAGGCACGATGTCCATGGATACTGAACTCAGGGCGAACGGTTTAACACCTGGGGCAGTGAATACACTGAATGGTCGCGGCAATGTGATGTTACGCAATGGTAAGATCAAAGGTATCGATATTCCGGGTACGATCAGGAAATTCACCAATCCGGGCGCTGTTGCCAGTGGACCGAAAGAGACCGATTTCGGCCAGCTTTCCGGCAGTTTCATTGTGCGTAACGGGGTTGCTGACAACCAGGATCTGTTCATGGCTTCACCTCTGTTGCGTGTGACTGGTAAGGGGATAGTCAATCTGGTGAGCAAAACACTGGATTATCATGTTAAACCTCGTGTGGTGGGTACACTGATAGGTCAGGGGGATGCAACGGCTGTGCGTAAGGGGCTTACTGTGCCGTTACATATCACCGGCCCGTTTGCAGCTCCCAAGGTCAGGCCTGAAATCAATGCCAGGACGCTGATTGATAATGCACCTGCGCTACTGGAGAAGGGTAAGGTCGGAGGGGTTCTGGGTAATATTTTGGGTGGAAAACCTGCTGCCGAGCAGCCGCCTACTGAAGCACAGCCTGCTCCTGCTGAACCTGTTGCACCTGAGAAAAAGATACTTAAAGGCTTGGGGGGAATGATCCCCGGTTTCTAATCGGGGCCTGCACTCCCACTATCGAAGGAACGTCCATGCATACTTTTGAACATCTCCGCTTGCACCCTGAGCGGCCTCAAATCCGTCAGATCAAACGGGCGGTTGAACTGCTGCGTCAGGGGCAGTTTCTGGTTGTGCCTACGGATACAACCTATGTGTTGATGTGCCTGCCCGAATCGGTAGATGCAATTACCAGCATACGTAAGTTCAGAAAGCTTGATGATCACCATATGTGGTCAGTCGTTTGTTCTGATTTGTCACAGGCAGCAACGTGTATCAAGATGGATAACCATGCCCATCGCACTCTCAAGCGTTGTCTGCCCGGTCCATATACATTTATTTTGCCAGCCAGCTCCCAGCTGCCGAAAAGAATCTTTGGTAAGCGGCGTGACGTTGGTATTCGAATACCTGACCATGCGGTTTGTACTATGTTGCTGGAGGAGGTGGGAGGAGTGCTGCTCGCTTCTACATTGCAACTTCCTGACAGTGATGATGTTGCCTTTGATCCGGATGAATTTGTACCATTGCTGAAACATTACGCATGCGCTGTGCTGGATGCAGGTTGGGGTGGGATGGTTCCTACTACAGTTGTAGATTTGTGTGAGGGAGAGCCGGTTTTACTACGACAGGGGGCAGGGGAGTGGCCAGCATAAATCATTTTATTCGATAAGCAGATGTTATTGGCATATTTCATGCTGGTGATTAGAGAATAAATAATTAGGTTTGGTCAAAATCAGATTATCAGAGGGGAAACTATGAAAGAGTTTTTTGAAAAGCTGCTATGGGGCTCACGTTATATGACACTGATGGCCGTCTGGTCATGTATTATCGGTATGACGCTGCTGTTTACCCTCTCAGCCATTGATATGGGTATGCTGTTGGTCGAATTTATTAATGTATATGTTTTGGGCCATAATGTACCTGATTTCCATACTATTGTTGTAAGCCATGTGATTACAGCTGTAGATGATTTCCTGCTGGCTATGGTTCTGCTGATCTTCGGTCTTGGCGTATATGAATTGCATATATCTAAACTTGAAATTGCTCGTGATCATGAAGCTGCCGGAAAACTGCTCAAGATTGAAAGCCTGGATGATTTGAAAGACCGCCTCGGCAAAGTAATTCTGATGATTCTTATTGTAGCCTTCTTCAAGGTTGTGCTACATATCGAGTTCAAAGAGCCATTGGATGTACTCTATATGGGTGGTGGGATTTGCCTGGTTGCTCTGGCTGGCTATTTCGGTCACAAAAAGTAAATAAGTAATATGAGGCAACGGCTCCTTTTGCAAAGGGTTCTTGATGTTTCCCTGTTTGTAGCAACCATAGGAGCTGTTGCTACCTCATTTGTTGAGGGCATACCTGAATGGTCTATCATGGCTGTGCTTATTGCCTTCGTGGTGATGTTTTTTGCACGCTGGTGGATTGCTGATAACCGTAAAGAATGGATGAAAGACAACTGGTTCGATCTGGTGGTAATTGTACTGCTTTCCTCCCCGTTCCTGCGCATGCTTATGGCGCTTCGTATTGCCCATCTTATTCCTGCGCTGAAACTGGGGGCGCTGATTCGCTCAAACAAGGACCGGCTACTGCGCTTGTTACTATTTTCCGGGGAGTCCCTGCCAGCGGCTATGGCATCGCTGTTTGGCCTGGTGTTTGTTTTTGGTACGGTGACATACCTGTTGGAGCATCCTCATAACCCCCAGTTCGGTGAATTTCCTGATGGTCTCTGGTGGGCGTTTGTTACTCTGACTACTGTTGGTTACGGTGACATCGTCCCGATTACGTCCGGTGGCCGTATTGTGGCTGTGATGACTATGATTTTTGGTATCATGGTCTACTCTCTGGTTGTGGCCAATTTGACGGTGTTCCTGGAAGAGTATGGGCATAAACATGCGGTTAAAACAGTAAAAGCACATGTGCCTGTCTCAAAAGCTGACGCTACTGATCAGAAAGAAGATAAGTAGGTAGTTTTAGTACAATGATTCTGTTCAACCTGAAACGCGGTACAGGGGGATGTGACGACTGTTGATATTTTAATATTGATACCTTTGATTCTTCTTTTTATTGCTGTTGGTTTTCTTATTGGCAGAAGCGGTCATGTGAAAAACATGATCGCAATGATAAGTATCAGGGCGATTTCGATCCACAGTATGATCATCACTTTGATCCCACGGTGAAGTAGCATGATGAAAAGGATAAATAGTCGATAAACTGGTAATCTGTACTGTGCATATTTTTATAGCCTGAATAGATTTACTTCAGACATGAATGATGTCGTTTAATTTTAGAAAAATCATAACTGCTTAACTCTTCCTTATTTGCCTCCACGAGAGCATTTTTGTTGCACTGATCATATGTGATATAGATCACGTGCGATATTCCCCCAGAATGGTTGATATAGTCCACTTTGTTGATTTCTTAACCCACCTCATACTGGCCCAAGCCAATGAAAAGGAGGCGATTATGAAAAAGATTCTGGCAGGACTGTTATTTGTAACATTATCATCTGTATCCGCTTATGCTGGCCCTCAGGAACGTGGCGCGCTGACAGGTGCAGCTGTTGGGGCGACTGCAGGTGCAGTGATTGGTTCTCAAAGTAATGAGACAGCTCAAGGCGCGATTGTAGGTGCGATGTTTGGTGCGATTGCCGGTGCAATTTTAAGCGATGCCCAGGCAACTCCGGTACACCATCCGGTACGTCAGCCGGTTGCTGTTCATCAACACAAAGTGAAACCACAGCATAAACCATATTATCGTAAGCATGGGGAATATGAACGCCATCACGTACGTAATCACAGGTATGGTCATCAGAAAAGGTATTATGGTAAACATGCCTATGCCCGTAGCCATGAACAATACAGGGCTCAAAGGGCTTATGAGCGCCGTGAATATCGTGAGCGGCGCCGTGAAGGTATCAGGAGAGATCGTGCGCAGGCGCGTAATGAATATCGTGAGAGCTATCGCTACGGTAGCAACAGGTCAGCTCATCGAATGGATTCGGATTCACATGACCGTCAGGTGAATCACCGTCAGGTCCGAAATGGTGAGGTGAGGCATTACGCCAGAGCTGATAGGTAAGTGAATCATAAACAATAGGATACAAAAAAGGGCACCATAGGCGCCCTTTTTTGTGATTCATCGCGGCAATCAGGAATGCAGATTTTCATCATTTTGGATATGAAATGACTATTAAAATCATAGCATATGTTTTTGTTCATTCTTTGGCCGCCCAAAGAACGAACCAAGAAAAGCGCCCCAAACCAGCCTGCCCTTTCGGGTACCCGATCCTGCATGAATAAATCCGGTCACGGCCCTGCCGTTCTCTCCGTATTTGTTCATTTGTCTCGGCAGCCTGCTAACGGGGAGTAAACAGCTGTGCTCCCATTGTGCGATAGGTTTGTTTTTCAAACCCGTCCCAAGATGCGCCTGCGTATTTGTCGTTAATTGGGATTGGCGACAAACAGGACGGAACTGTTTGGACGGCGAGTAGCCGCCCGCAGGGTGAGAGCCACGAAGGCTCGAATCACAAAAAGGCAGGATTGCCGTTTGGACGGCGAGTAGCCGCCCGCAGGGTGAGAGCCACGAAGGCTCGAATCATAATCCTCAGGATAGAGAGATTAGACGAGCTTTAGCTCGCCCGCAGGGTGAGAGCCACGAAGGCTCGAATCACAAAGTTTTGCCCCACAGAACGATAAATACGCAGGATAAAGCAGATTGCCGGGCAACTTTCTTTGGTTCGTTTCTTTTTTGGAAAAGAAATGAACAACAAATAATGATCGCAAATATAGCAGCATCTCAAACTATTATAGCTTCCCCGGTAATGCCGATAGACTTTTTGTATGCAGGTTTTTAACGCAGGGAAGCAGCAGCCTGCGCGATGCGATTGACTGCATCTTCGAGCACATCCTGGCTAACAGCATAGGAGAAGCGTACATGGCCCGGAGAACCGAACTCTGTGCCCGGTACAAGGGCGACACCAGCCTCTTCCAGTAGCCATGAACAGATCGTGATATCATCTGTTAGCTTGATTCCTGACGGGGTTGTCTTGCCGACCCAGTCAGCTACAGATGGGAAAACATAAAAAGCACCATCCGGATTAATCGCATACATGCCATCAATCGCATTGATTGCAGCAACCAGCCAGGTGCGGCGTTTTTCGTATGTTGCTACCATCTCATCAAGCTCATCGGTGGGGCCGGTAAGGGCAGCAAGGGCAGCTTTCTGGGCGATTGCATTGGGATTGGATGTGCTTTGCCCCTGCACCTTGGTCATAGCCTTGATAATAGTTTCAGGTCCAGCACAGAAACCGATACGCCAGCCAGTCATGCAGTATGCCTTGGAAACACCGTTAAGGGTGATGGTCTGATCTTTCAGATCAGGATTCACCTGTGCAAAGGTAGCGAATTTTTTACCGTCAAACATGATTTTCTCATACATGTCATCGGTTGCGACGATCAGATCCGGATGCTTGCGTACCACTTCACCGATTGCTGCCAGCTCTTCAGCACTATAAGCCATGCCGGTAGGATTGGAGGGTGAATTCAGGAACAATACTTTGCAGCGGTGGCATAGTGCGTCTTCAAGTTGTTTGGCCGTAATTTTGAAATCAGCTTCGGCTGTGGTTTCAACAATAACCGGCGTACCTTCGGTTAATTTTACCATATCCGGGTAAGAAACCCAGTAGGGAGCAGGGATGATAGCGCGTTCACCGGGGTTCATGACTGCCATCAGCAGGTTGAAAATGCACTGCTTGCCACCTGTGGAAACAAGAATCTCATTGGGTGAATAGTCCAGATCATTATCTCTTTTGAACTTGTCAGAGATGGCCTGACGCAGTTCAGGGATACCTGCTACAGCAGTGTAACGTGTAAAACCGGAGTTGATTGCTTCAATCCCTGCTTCACGTGCAGCTTTTGGTGTTTCAAAGTCAGGTTCACCGACAGAGAGAGAGATAACACTTTTACCGGCTGCTCGCATTTCAGCAGCTTTGGCGGTAATGGCCAGGGTGGCGGATGGTTTAATCTGTTGAACTCGAATAGATAATCTTTTCATACCCTTAATGGTGCCATGGAATCAGGAATGCTCAAGCCTGCTGTAGGGCGGTGTGGCTGATTGTTGATAGCAGCATGAAGTTCATCGCTGATTCGGCTGCCAGGAAAGATAGGGCCATTCGCCGGTAAGTGAGAAGGGTGATTGATTATCCTGTTGTGTGATCTGGCCTGTGATCTCACCTTGCAGATCGATCTCCAGTTGACCGTTATAATGCTGCTCCAGTCGTAAAAGGCTGACAGGTTTGATGATTGTTTTCATTTCGTGAATCCTGAAACGGCTTTCTAATCGTTTGAATGCATATGACGTGATCCCGGGGTCTTTAAGGCCAAGCCTCTCAGCAAGTGAACTGGCTTTAGCCTGCTGATGCCATTGACCACTGTAAATCAGGATATCTCCATTGGTTTGTTGCCAGTCAGAGGCATTTGTTTCAGGGATGGTGCCGTGCAGTTCAAGGTTGGCATGCAGGATACCTTTTAATTCCCCCTCTAGCAGATGTTGCAGGCCTTTGAGTTTCTCCAGTTGAATATCCTTGAGTTTTACCTTGCCATGAATGATCAGGTTATCTTCTCCGGGCTGAAAGCTAAGGCTGCGTGCACTTAGAGATCCTCCTGCAATGGAGCTGTTCAGGTCTTTGAGCTTGAGCACACCCTTCTTCAAGAGATAATCAGTCTTGATGCCTCCCCAGTTGTTGTGAATCAGGTCTACAGTCGCAAGTTCAACTTTCCCGTTAATGATCATATCCTTCCAGATTCCGGGCAGTGTTGGAGTCTGGCTCCAGTCTATCTGAGCAGAAATGACATCAATGGTTCCATGCTTGTCAGCAAAGGAGAGCTCTCCTTTCAGTTCCGCCAGGCCGTAAAGACCATCAAAGAGCAGACGTTGGCTACTGAAGCGTCCGTTATCGGCTTGAATGAGGCCATTGGCATCCCAGTGCTCTGTTCCAAAGTTCTGCAGGCGCCACTGACCGCTGGCGTCCTTTAACCATGGTATTGGGCTTTGCTCATGCCTGGAAAAAATGCCCTCGCCTTCGATATGCCCTCGGTAGAGTGATAACGATTCTGGCAGTGTAATTGACTGCTCTTTTAACTGGTCAAAATTTACGGCTACATTTTTCAGTTTGAGTGTATCTTGCTGCTTTTCTGCAGTGGCCCATTGAAGTAGACCGATAGTTGATGAGCCTAGTTGGCAATCATTGAGTTTGAGGTGGGAGAGGGTGCTTGCTTGCCAGAGAAACTCTCCATGACATGTTGCCTGAGCACCCTCAGGTTTTTTAAATCCTGTAGAATAGGCCACACTGGCTGCACCCGCATCCAGATTGATTTGCAGGGATTTTTTCTGCGAGTTCTGTTGCAGTTGTAGCTCACCGTTAAGCGTACCTGTTGCGATCAGTCGCGGATCGATATCCAGAGAAGCGAACATCAGGTTGGCCAGAGGTTGCCAGAGACTTGCATCTACCTCCCGGGCAGAGATGGACATGTGTTTTTGCCCTGATGTAGACTGACTGCTTTCAATATCCATACTGCCGTCAATACCAGGGGCGGTAAGGGATGCTGTGGCCTGCCATGATGAGGTATCTCCGGCGATGTTGCTTGTAGAAAGTTGTAATTCTGGCAGCTCGATTATGCCTTCGTTAAAATGATAGCTACCCTGTTCAAGGTTAAATCCAATCTCTCCCTGCCATGACGTGTCATTCCAGCTAATGTTTGCATTGAGATCAGTCTCACCGGATAGCTGACGATGAAATGTAATGCCTTCCGGTATCAGGCTGGACCAGGATTCGAATTCAATGTTTTCAGCTTTAAGCTGAGTGCTACAGTTTTGTTCCCGGCACTCACCATCAATAGCCATGACCGCGCTATTACTCAGGTGGATGAAGCTATCCTGCCATTGTAGCAGTCCCTCTGTGGGGTGGCTGAGCTTGCCACGTATTTTTATCGGTGTTTTATTACCTTTTGTGAGTAGTTTGAGTTCACCGAATACAGCCCAGTCATTTTGGTCGTTGATATCCAGTGTTAACGAGCTACTTAGAGTACTCTTATCATGATGGATGAATTTATGCAGGGATGGAGGTAAAAAAGGCTGAATTCTGGCAAGTGGAATCTGCTCCAGTTTCAACTTACCAAAGCCGTTTTTAATCACACCTGCATGAAAGTTCAGTCGACCATGGCCACTAACAGACTGATCTCCCCGTTGTGCCTGCAATTCCCACTTTGTTTCATGGTTGGCACCGATATCCCGAAGTTCAAGGTGCAGGTCGTTGAGTATCTCATGCTCATCATCAGTTTGAACAGTTGATCGTATCAGGTGGATGCGCTCAACAGGCAGAGCAGAGATCGCCGTTGAGGTTAGTTGCATGGATTGTGGCTGTATCGTTATCAGGGCATCGTGGATATCGAGTGCTTCGACTTCAATTTTACCCAGCAGTAGTGGTAGCAGGTGCAGGGATACATTGATGTGGCCTGCCTGCATGGCAAAACTTGCTGACTCCATGGATGCCTGATCAAGTTTCAGGCCGATGCCATGCATGAACGTCAGAGAGGCTTTTTCCATTTTCAACGAGCTTTCGCTGAATTGAAACAGCTCCTGCTCCAGTTTGGCGTTGATAGATTCAGTGTCGAGCCTGAACAGAAGTAGTGTGACTAACATGAGCAGGGCTGCGCCGACAATTAGAGTCCTGCGCAGCCCTTTACTCATTGTTATGCTGATCAGCCTTTGAGCAGTTCTTTCAGACGCTGATTCACCATGCCGGGATTAGCTGTTCCGCGAGATGCTTTCATTACCTGACCGACAAAGAAGCCCATCAGTTTATCTTTACCACCACGGTAGCCTTCCACCTGTGCAGGATTGGCATCCATCACCTCTTTGATGATGGCATCAATCGCACCACTGTCGCTAACCTGTTTCAGACCTTTGGCCTCAATAATGGCATCAGCGCTGTCATCTGACTCCATCATGGCATCAAGCACATCTTTTGCAGCCTTGCCTGATATGGAGTTATCATGAATACGATCCAGTAGTTCAGCCAAACGTGCGGCTGAAACAGGAGATTCGGAGAGACCTTTGCCAGCTTCATTCAGACGGCCAAGCAGTTCATTGGCCATCCAGTTGGCACAGCGTTTTGGATCTGCAGGATGCGCTGCCACCAGCGATTCATACCATGCTGCTACTTCACGTGTCTGGCTTAAGACATCGGCATCGTACGAGGAGAGGCCGAATTCGATTTCAAAACGCTTGCGCAGCTGGCCCGGCAGTTCAGGCATACCTGCTTTGATGGCATCCACTTCCTGCTGTGAAACCCGCAGGGGCGGGAGATCAGGTTCCGGGAAGTAGCGGTAATCGTGCGCTTCTTCCTTGCTACGCATGGAGCGTGATTCAGATTTTACCGAATCCCACAGGCGTGATTCCTGAACGACCTTGCCACCATCTTCAATAATTTCGATCTGACGCAATACTTCAAAGTCGACGGCTTGCTTGATAAAGCGGAATGAGTTCATGTTTTTCATTTCAGTACGTGTGCCTAATGGTTCACCGGGACGGCGCACGGATACATTGGCATCACAGCGGAACTGACCTTTTTCCATGTCGGCACCGGAAACACCAAGAAAGCGGATCAGCTGGTGCAGCTGTTTGAGGTAGGCGATCGCTTCATCTGCAGAGCGCATATCAGGTTCTGATACGATCTCCATCAACGGTACACCGGATCGATTCAGATCGATATGGGATACCGCATCAAGCCCTTCATGCATGGACTTTCCTGCATCCTCTTCCATGTGGATGCGGGTGACACCCAGGCGTTTTTCACCACCGTCTTTGGTCGGAATATCAATGTAGCCGCCTTCGACAATCGGCACGGCAAACTGGGAGATCTGATAACCCTTGGGCAGATCAGGGTAGAAATAGTTCTTACGATCAAATTTCGATTCCAGATTGATATCCGCATTGATAGCCAAACCGGTAAGGATGGTTTTATCAACAGCAACCGTATTGAGTACCGGTAGTTGGCCGGGCATGCCGAGACAAACCGGGCAGGTCTGGGTATTCGGTTCTGCACCGAATTGGGTAGAACAGCCACAGAAGGCCTTGGTGGCAGTGTTGAGCTGACAGTGTACTTCCAGTCCGATAACGACTTCCCAACTCATGATTCACCTCCAAAAGCTGCAGGAGATCGGGTGCTCCAGTCTGTTGCTCCTTCATATGCTGCTGCGGCTGAGAGAATGGCATCTTCACGCCAGGCAGGGCCAATCCACTGCAGACCAACCGGCAGGTTCTGGGCGAATCCGCACGGCTGAGACAGTCCCGGCAGACCTGCCAGATTCACTGCGATGGTGAAGATATCTGAGAGATACATGGTCAGCGGATCATCTGTTTTCTCACCCAGTTTAAAGGCGGGAATAGGTGACGTTGGTGTGGCAATCACATCAACCTGTTCAAAGGCTGTGATGAAATCCTGCTGTACGAGTGTACGTACCTGCTGTGCTTTGAGGTAATAAGCATCGTAATATCCGGAAGAGAGTGCAAATGCACCGGTGAGGATGCGACGTTTTACTTCTGAGCCGAAACCTTCATCACGTGAGCGGGTATACATATCCAGCAGATCCTCAGGATCTTCACAGCGGTGGCCGAAACGTACGCTGTCATAACGGGAAAGATTGGCTGAAGCTTCAGAAGGTGCGATCACATAATAGGCTGCGACGGCATGCTCTGTGTTGGGCAGGCTGATGTCGACAATTTCTGCGCCCAGCTCTTCACACTTTTTCAGTGCAGCTTCAACTGATGCGCGAACTTCTGCATCCATGCCATCAACAAAATACTCTTTTGGACGACCGATTCTCAAGCCTTTCATATCCTGCGCTTCACAAGCAGCAAGCCAGTCGACCTCTGGTGCATCAGACACTGAGGTTGCATCGGCTGAATCGTGACCGGAAATGGCAGCTGTGATCATGGCGGCATCTTTGACCGAACGGGTCATAGGTCCTGCCTGATCCAGTGAGGAAGCGAATGCGATGATACCGCGACGTGATACGCGACCATAAGTCGGTTTCAGACCGGTAATGCCGGTAATAGCGGCTGGCTGACGGATGGAGCCACCGGTATCTGTACCAAGAGCGGCAGGGGCCAGTGCTGCTGCAACTGCAGCTGCAGAGCCACCGGAAGAACCACCCGGAATGCAATCGGTATCCCACGGGTTACGGCAGGGGCCAAAGGCCGAGGTTTCATTGGATGAGCCCATGGCGAACTCATCCATATTGGTTTTACCCACCAGTACAGCACCGGCTTCTTTCAGCTTGGTGATGACGTGTGCGTCATAAGGTGCATGAAAATCTTTCAGGATATTCGAGCAGCACTGGGTCGGGCCATCTTGTGTGCAGAAGATATCCTTCACAGCGATAGGAAGCCCTTCCAGAGGGCGCGCATCATGCTCGCTGCGGTATTTATCGGAGGCTTCAGCCTGCGCCAGCACATGTGCCGGATCGATATGTACAAAAGCATTCAGCTCATCGTTAAATGCAGCGATGCGCTCCAGATAAAGCTTGGCAACTGCTACTGCTGTGGTCTCACCACTATTTAAACGGGTTTGGATGTCAGATAATGAAGAATATGGCATGATTTATTCGATCACCTTCGGCACAACGTAAAGGCCGGATTCAGTTTTTGGAGCTGGAGCTTGCAGCTCTTCGCGACGGTTGCTGTTGGTCACCACATTGGCGCGCAGTGGCATGGCGGCATCATGTGGATGTGCAGTAGGAGCTACACCTTCGGTGTTCACTGCAGCAAGCTGATCCACATATCCGAGAATATTCGATAACTGGGGGCCAAGTTCTGCGGCTTCCTCATCAGTCAGGCGAATGCGGGATAACATCGCCACTTTTCTTACATCTATGTCCATAGTTCAGCCTCTTCACCTGTCTTGTTCACAAAAGCAGGTAGATAAAATCGCTGCGAAGCATAGCCATATTCTGCTTTTTACTCCACCGTAAACAGCGCTTTTTTCTGCCGGTATAGGTGAATATCATCTATCCGGTTATCATCTTTGCATGGTTTACCATTCTGGAGCTACTCAGCGCATTTTGAAACTGTTTGTCCTCTCTCTTCTGTTGCTCTCCTGCACAGCTGCGGTACAGCTTCCAAAATTATCTCCGGATGCAGTGATTCTCACCTTTGGTGATAGCCTGACCTATGGCACAGGCGTGAAGGTGGGGCAGGCTTATCCTTCTGTCCTCACTGCACTAACAGGTCGTGAAGTGGTTAATGCAGGCATACCGGGAGAGGTGACAAAAGAGGGGCTGGCGCGATTGCCAGCTCTGCTTGATGAAGTGCGGCCCGAGCTGGTCATCATCTGTCACGGTGGTAATGATATGCTACGCCGTCAATCAATGGGGGCAGTAGCAAGGAACCTGCGCGCCATGATTGAACTGGTTCAGGCCCGAGGGATTGCTGTTGTCCTGATCGCTCTGCCTGATCTGGGTATTTTTCTCTCACCACCATCTTTCTACCGGGATCTGGGTGCGACGTTAAAAGTGCCGGTTGAAGAGGATGTTATATCTGAAATACTGGCGAATCCGGGTTTGAAATCGGATCAAATCCACCCCAACTCAGAGGGCTACCGCATGATGGCCGAAGCGGTTTATCAACGATTACTAGAGGCGGGAGCCCTGTAAGGTTTTTTCGGGAATCTTCAAATTCAACATCATTTTTTCTCACATTTGTCCCCCGTTTGGGGGACATACAAAGTATATTTCTACGTTAAACTATCGCGCTGATAAATCTGTCTCGAATTGGAATGGATGTCTGGTTGATTCTTGGAGAAGCATCGTACAGTGATGATATCAGTATAAAAATGAGGCCAAGGGGGGCTACTCTGGTTTCAATTTATACTGCAATGGTTGTTTGCACAGCGTTAGGAACCCTGTTTGTGGCAGCATGATTTGTAGTGCATGGCATTCACACTATTGCATCACATGTAACAACGGTGAGTAAGCATAGACCACGAAATATATATGAAGGAGTCTGACTTGAATCGATTAAAACTTCTAACAATCAACCTGACCCTGTTGGGGGCTGCATTTTTATTCAGCATTCCCGGATATGGCAGTGTGACGGCGGGTGATATTACCGGTGGGGCTAAAGCACCACATGTTAATATAGCTATATTTCATAAGTTGCATGGCCATGACGCTTATATATATCCGGAGAGAATTAAAGCGCGTGATATTCTTGGCGCGACTAAAGGCGAGGCTCAGTTCATATCGATCAATCATACGGCAGGCCTGAAAGACGGTGATGTGGTATCCATTTCCAATGATGTACTGCGCAGCTCTGAAGACTCATTTCAAGATTTTGGGGTGAATTGCCGACTGGCTATACATGTGAAAGGCACGGTAACAAGTATTTCAGGTTTATGTGAGATGTTAATGGTGGATCAGGATGGACGGGAAATTGCGCACTCCGGTTTAGTAAAGTCTGTTGATCTAAAAGCCGGACAGAACTGGGTGCTGGTGTATAACGATAAAGAAGACGGTATAGCTGTCTATGTGGAGATGAATATCGGCATGGAGTGATTTGCTGCTGTTAATACATACGGCTTAAGCATGGGATCAAGGGTATTGGAAAAGTGAGGTGTAATAATGCAACATGTGATGAAAATAACAGTTCTGGGCATGATGATGGCAGTCGCTACTACAGTAGTTCCGACATACAATCAGGGCACATTTTCTATAGCACAAGCCGAAGCTTCCAATGACTTTGAGCAAAATATAACAAGCATTGAAGATCGCATGCATATGTTGAACCTTGTGCTCAAACGCCTGCTCAAGACCTTTAAAAAGGCTAAAAAGAACCATCAGCTCATGCTGAAACAGGGCATGGATGAATCGGATATCAATCAAATTGAGAAAGCCTATAAGGTCAAAGTAGACAGGATGGTTAATGATGCAGTTACTCAAATCAATAACATTTAGGTTCCTGTCACAGGAGAAAAGGTAGCGGGACCAGGAGTTGAGTTTGTAGTTTCTTGAATCACAGTTGCTCCCATTCGTCACTTATTTGGAACTTACAAACACTTTCTAATCAATGGGATCAGATTCGGTAGAATAGGTAAAATAGTCTAAGTGGTAACGGTCTGGCTCCTTTAGTCTTCTGAACAAGAAATGCTTCCACGCAGATAAAAGTAAATTGCAGGTAGCCGCTGGCTGGTCTATAAAAAAGATACACGTTTGAATACAGGGGGTGTGTATGAAGCGCGTATCTCTTATTCTTCTTGGATTACTATTTACACTATGGGCTATGCCTGTGCAGGCATTTGATCACAATCACAAGCTGTGGCAGGCAGAGCTTGGTAAGTATGTTGAAAATGGCTATGTCCATTATGGTGCATGGAAACGTAACAGAGCCAACCTTGATCGATATCGTAAACAACTGGAGTCGGTGAGCATGCATGAGACTGCCAGCTGGAGTCCAATGCAGCGTCATGCATTCTGGATTAATGCCTATAATGCACTGGTTGTTACGGTTATTCTGGATAACTATCCATTTAAGTTGGGATCCAAAGTTGTTTCAATTCGTGATATGTATAACAATCTACACTGGACTATTGCCGGTCAGGAAGTGTCATTGGACAGCATCCGGGATCATATACTCAGAAAAACAGAGATCAGGTACGATTTCATCTCTGATATAGCCGGGCGCAATACACAAATGAGGGTTGGAACTGATCAGCGAGTATTGCTGAGCCTGTGCGATGCTACAATCACCTCTGCGCCACTGCGTTCGGAGGCCTATGCCGCCAGACGTTTAAATAAGCAGCTGGAAGATCAGACACGAAAAGTCATTCGAAATAAGGACTATATTGAAGTGGTTGTGGGCCGAAAAACTATTGTTGCCGGTAATTACTTTAAGGTGTTCAAGAAAGACTTTGGTAGTTACCCTGAGTATCCGGCACTGTTTGAAAAGTCATCCTCCAGAGATCGAGGGTTATTGCGTTTCATTTTCCATTATCTACCACGTGATGTTCAGAACGGCATTCTGTCTCAACAGAAGTCACCATGGCGATTTAATTTTCAGTCCGGTAACAGGTCTCTCAATGGCGGAGAATAAGACGACAGGCAGCTTACTTGTTTAAACGTTTCCAGTATCCGGTGTAGCAATAAGGTAACGTATGCCAATAAATATGATTACTTCGTATGCGTAATAACCCATTCGCCTATATCACTGTAAACAGGCATGGGATCAAATGGGGTGCGATGTTTGAAAGGGTTTAGCCAGAAATTGCGGAAAATCAGTTCATAGTGGTCGCAGGGCAGGGTGGTGACGTGATCGCCCCACTGAGCCGAAACAACGGAAACCTGAGCATCGTTATCCCCCTCCTGTTGTTGAATGTAGCGTGCATAAGGCCGGACTATCCAAGGTTGCTCTTCAAGTTTCCGAGTGGCGCTATAGCTACGATAAATGATGTCGGAAGAATCAGGTGTTGAGGCATTGAATTGTCGCAGGTTTTCCCTGGTCAGGGATCGGACGCCTGCAAAAAGTCTGAAAGGGGAGAGGTGGCTGCATATGTGGTCTGCGGCCGGAGAGCCTCTGTGCGGTGTAACCAGTGTGGTCAGGCTGGTTACTTTTTCATTGCCACCCAGATGACTGATCCAGTAACGCGCATCCAGCCCACCCATGGAGTGGGCAACCAGATGTAGATCTCCCGGCTCATCTTTGAGCTGATCTGCAAGTGATTGAGCTCTCTGCTCGATACTGCCAGCCCAGGGCAGGCAAGGGGTGATTACGCGCAGCCCCATGGATTCATAAAGTGCGCGCACACCATTGAAATATTCAAACCATAATATTTTGCTAAAGCCGAACAGGCCGTGAATTAACACGACTGTGGGCTGTTGGTTCATTGCTTTTTGTTATGAATCTTGAGCAGGGAAAGCTGAGGTGATTGTGGGCCTTCAATCGGCACAGGGTATTCACCGGAGAAGCAGGCATCACAATGCATGCTGCGTGGTTTGCCTACAGCGGTGTACATGCCGTCAAAGCTGACAAATGCCAGTGAATCGGCACCGATGGCTTTGCGCATCTCTTCCAGATCCATTTTATTGGCCATCAGCTCTGCTGCATCTGGAGTGTCCACACCATAGAAACATGAGTGTTTGGTTGGCGGGCTGGAAATACGCATGTGTACTTCAGCAGCGCCTGCTGCTCTTACCATCTCGACAATCTTGCGGCTGGTTGTGCCGCGAACAATGGAATCATCCACCAGTACAACGCGCTTACCTTCAATCAAGTGACGGTTCGGGTTCAGTTTGAGTTTAACACCAAAGTTACGAATCGACTGTTTAGGTTCGATAAAAGTACGGCCAACATAATGGTTGCGGATCAGGCCCATCTGGAAAGGGATGCCGGAAGCTTCAGCATAACCCATGGCCGGTGCGACTCCGGAATCGGGTACAGGTACGACAACATCAGCTTCGGCCGGTGACTCTTTAGCCAGCTCACAACCGATCTGGTAGCGAGCTTGGTAAACATTTACACCTTCCAGAGTAGAGTCGGGACGGGCAAAGTATACATACTCAAATACACAAAAATGTGGTGTGCAATCTTCCAGAACCTTGACGCTTTGCAGGCCATTTTCGTCAATGACGACCATTTCTCCGGGTTCGACATCGCGAACGTATTGCGCACCAACAAGATCAAAGGCACAGGTTTCTGAAGCCAGTACCCATGCATCATCCAGCTTACCTAGCACGAGTGGGCGAATGCCATTGCGGTCACGGACACCAACCAGACGTTTTTCAACCAGTACCAATAGTGAGAAGCCGCCTGCAAGCTGTTTAACAGCCTCAACCAGACGTTCAGTCATGCTTTCTGCACGACTTTTTGCTACCAGATGAATAAGCACTTCGGTATCAGATGTGGATTGAAAGATTGAGCCTTCCTGTTCCAGATTCTTGCGTAGTTCAGGGGCGTTTACAATATTACCATTATGGCACATGGAGATGCCGCCATGGGCATATTCAAAAGAGAAGGGCTGACAGTTTCTCAGGCCTGAATCACCGGCAGTCGAGTAACGAACATGGCCAATACTGTGCTTGCCTTGTAGTTCCTTGATCTCGGACTTTTTGAATACATCTGCGACCAGACCCATGCCGCGATGGGTGTGGAAGCTATGGCCATCGGTACTAACGATACCGGCGGACTCCTGTCCGCGATGTTGCTGTGCGTAGAGTCCCAGATAGGTCAGGTTGGCAGCTTCCGGGTGATCAAATACGCCAAATACACCGCATTCGTCATTGAAATGGTCACTTTTGTCGCATTCGACGCTCATTGTAGCCTCATTTTGTACTATTTTCTAAAATTGCTTTTAATGCCTGCTTGTCCTTTACCGGAATCAGGTCGGACATGCGGGGATTACTATTTTGCACAGCCGGTTGCTTGGCTGATCCCTGTCTGGAAAACGGATAACCTTCAGGAATCATCTGACCGAGCATATCACCTAACTCTATTGCATAAGGGGCCAGAGTGCTGGATTTCAACCATGGTGCATCAGCTTTGGAGTAAGAGGTGTAAACAAGAAAGCAGAGGGCAATGAGGAACATGCCGCGAGCGGCGCCAAAAAATATGCCCAGGGTGCGATCTGTAGCGGTCAGGGCAGCCATGTCCACCAGTCCGCGAATCAGGGAGCCAATCAGACCGACAACTATCATTACAATAACAAAAATAAGTACGAAACCGGCAATGTCGGCAACAGTCGGGTTGCTTACCCACCGGCTGAGAAAGTCACCACTCTGTCCGGAAAAACGGCTTGCCAGAAGAAATGCTGCGACCAGACCTATCAGTGAAATGATTTCACGTACGAAGCCACGCCACAGGGATAGTACCATCGACAGTCCGACAATCGCAATCAGGATATAGTCAATAAAACTCAAGCTATTATGCCTCTAGAGATGTCTGTGCCAGAGCATGTTTCAACTTAACAGCTTCTGTACAGCATCGGATAAATGCTTCACACCTGACAACTGCAGGGGAGAAGTAGTACTGCCGCGTATGTTAGCAATGATGTTTGCCTTCTGCACCCTCTGGTGATTCTCTTTGGGCAAGATCAGGTGTTCAAACCCCAGATTGGCAACCTCTCTGGCTCGTGCTTCTGGTTGTCCGACAGGGCGTACTTCGCCGGTCAGACCGACCTCACCGAAGACCGCAGCATTATGTGGCATCGGTCTTTCCTGAAAGGCTGAAACCATGGCAAGCAGCACGGCGAGATCCGCAGCCGGTTCATAAATGCGCGCACCACCGGCAATGTTGACGTAAACATCATGCTGCGACAAAGGTAGCCCGACACGGCGTTCAAGTACTGCTGTCAGCATGGCAACGCGGCCTGCATCCAGACCTACTGCTGAGCGTTTGGGCGTGGCGTAAACAGTCGGAGCAATAAGAGCCTGTACCTCCACCATTAACGGACGTGTGCCTTCCATGCAGGCCAGCACTACTGAGCCTGGTGTATCTGCACTGCGCTCAGCCAGAAACAGACGGGATGCATCAACGATGCCGAGCAGACCCCTGTCTGTCATTTCAAAGATGCCGATTTCACCGGCAGGACCAAATCGGTTTTTAACTGCGCGCAATATTCTGTGTGCATGCCCCCGATCTCCCTCGAAATAGATGACGGCATCGACCATGTGCTCAAGTACGCGAGGCCCTGCCAGAGCCCCCTCCTTGGTGACATGACCAACCAGAATCAGTGCATGCCCTTTTTGTTTGGCACTTTGCACAAGGGCAGCGGCGCAATCGCGAACCTGTGAAACGGTGCCCGGCGCACTGGAAAGTCGGGAGCTGATGGTGGTCTGGATAGAGTCGATAATGACTGTGCCCGGTTTGGTTTTATCAATCGTTGCAAGTATCGATTCAAGTTCGCAGGCAGAGACCAGTTGCAGGTTGTCATGCAGAGCATCCACACGCTCGCCGCGCATATGCACCTGTTGTATGGACTCTTCACCGGTGATATATAATACCTGTTTTGATGTGTCACCGGCAGCCAGTTTGGCCGCTGCCTGTAAAAGCAGAGTGGATTTCCCTATGCCCGGATCGCCACCGATAAGTACGGCTGAACCCGGTACGAGTCCACCGCCTAGTACCCGGTCAAGTTCTTCTATGCCGGTCGAGCGGCGCGGGCTTTGCTCACGTGAAATGTCGGTGATTGATGCGGTGGAAAGCACCTTTCCCTTGCTTCCGAGGCGTGCTGAGGGGGCTTCAAAAACCTGCTCGGATATACTGTTCCAGTCACCACAATCCGGACACTGACCACTCCACTTGCGATGTTCAGCACCGCATGACTGGCAGACAAAAAATGATTTAGCCATGTTGGTCGAAACTGATCGGATCTGTTTTATCTCGTATGAGCGAGATGGCCCTGGGCCAGGGGGGAAATGCGCAGCTCACCCTGTTAGTCCAACTGTTCGAGCCAGCAGTCAGTGAGTCCGAGTGCGGGGCATGCCTCAAGCATGGTGTTCACTGCATCGGAGCGGGAGGCAAACATGCCTATGCGGACACGGTGGATCAGCTTTCCGTTGCTTGTAATACTGGAGATGAAAGGTTGTTTCTCACCGGGTGGAACGTTGATGCCGTTGGCCATCTCCTCAGCATTGGTTCTGGAGTCGAAAGAACCTATGTTGATCGCCCAGTTATTCAGCACTTTTTGAGTTGCGGGGTGCAGTGCGCTGCTGTTGTTCACGCTGACATGTGTTTTGTTGAATGTGGGCATGGGCTGACCGGGCTCGCCTTCATAGAGGATCTTCCAGTTTTGGCTTTGGTCGCTACGGACAAGATAGAGGCGTTTGCGACCTGAGGCCGTAAAGTTGCTGGATCTGTATGTTTGCCTGAACTCGACCAGCAGTGCTTCGCCCTGCTGGATCTGTTTGACTGTACCGATGATTTTCAATCGGGAGATGTCGACCTGAATGTAGGATTTACGTCCGTTCACGCGTCGTTTGTACTGTTGCCACGATGCCAGATCATGCTTGGGCGTTTTAAAGTCCGGATGGTAGTGGGCGAGATAGGCATCTGCATTGAGTGACTGCCAGTCTTTGCGCCACTGTTCGATATCACTGCGCAACTCATCCATCAGGGCCAGTGAATTTGTTTTTACTGTAGCTACAATAGTTGGTTCTTTCACACTGTTTTTTTCAGGGTGATTGAGTGTGTCGACAAAGGCCTGAAGTCGCTGTTCAGCTCTGCTTAGACCTGTTGTAAGTCGGGCGTTTTTCAGCTTGCTGATGTCGCTGTTTACTGCATGTGCGTATGTGCCTGCACGTGTGGCTGCCTTCACCGATTGCCTGCGATATGCCTCGGCCCGAATCAGGGCCGCCAGAGGGTCGCCGGATACTGCCGGTCTGTTAAGGGTCGTGATCGCCTCAGTGGTTTTTCCGGCATCAAGCGCCAGCATACCGAGCAGAAGATCGCGCTCACTTTCGCTTAGATTGCGAACAGCCTCATGCTTGTTGTCCACCAACATACGGTAGAGTTGTTGCTTGTTTGGGGATTTAGCTGCGGAGGCGGCCTGAGGAAGAGCAAGGGTCAGGCAGAGCAGTAATAGCAGTGTGTGCGTGAGGTGGATGAATTTCATCATTAACTACCTATCTGTCCATGCACTTCTACATTGGAGTGCGGCTGATCCGGCATGACCTGTTTGAACTCCTCGGACTTGTGGAGCGAGGCGGGGGTGGCTGCTGGCTGATGGTGTTGATCGTTTTCAGGTTCCGGCATCAAGGTTCGGGATATTTCATCAAAGGTGGTCAGCGCCTTGAGTGTTTCTTCTTTGGGTATATTGGTGCGCATCCAATGAATCAGATCGCTCCACATGCGGGTCATCTGTTTCTGGGTTGGCATGATGCCAGCGTGAGGCAGCTCTACTGTAATGACCGGGATATTGTGCTGTACTCCGGCACTGTTGCCGAGAGAGCCGGGATAGGTGCCGATCAATTTCAGGTGCAATTGCCCTAACTTGCTCGGGCCTACAGGCGGGCCATCAAAATCCAGTACATTATAAGGTGCATGGACGGATACAATAACATGGGGTTTAAATTGACGAATCTCTTCATATAACCAGCGGGATTCCGGTTCACTTAAGGGATCACTGCCCGGCTTGCGGCGTGGATCAAAACCGGTGCGTTGCCAGTATCGTTCTGTTTTTTCATGCCAGTCCGGTGTCGGCATATTGCGGTTAAGATCTATGCCGTTGGCATTAAGTCGCTGTGAGCGCCGTTGCAGCAGCCCGTCAGGATTGAGTAACGGAACCACGTGCCAGTGGAACATACCTGAATGATGGGTGTCGAGCGTTTTCAGCCATTTGAAAATGATGCTGACGGAGCTGTATTCATCACCGTGAGTGCCGCCGATCAGTAATACGCGACCGATTGGCTCACGTGATTTGCTTGGTGGATACTCCTTCATCATGATCGACTGGCCGTTGATCGAACGGGCTCCGGTGTCATGCAGTTCTGCTTGCAGGCACTGTCTGGTGGTGACACTGCCCAGCTTATTGCCGATGCGTTTGCACTCTTCGACTACTGCGGGGGCCAATTGATTCTCGCCAGCAAGCGTTGTCGGGACGGATACTGCTGTGCTCAGAAGCAGGCCACAGATGATGACGATCAGGTTACATTGTCGTTTGAATAGAGGGGCTTGTTTCACTGGCATGAGCG
>Ga0316204_10002405_pt1 | contig 42566 bp, 28 predicted proteins | sample 6monrhotite_MG_2_FD_205661 | JGI IMG/M metagenome (GOLD analysis project Ga0316204, IMG submission 205661) | Microbial mat bacterial communities from mineral coupon in-situ incubated in ocean water Damariscotta River, Maine, United States -... | ecosystem: Environmental > Aquatic > Marine >... | reverse complement strand
TAGGGTAGAAGATGTAGCTAATGGAATTTTTGATCACCCGTTATTGCTTAAGAAGGATAATAGTTTAGTCTTTCGTTATGACTTTTTAAGAGACTATTTGAAGGCCATGGCAATACTCAAAACTTTAGGTTCAGATAAAGCGCCCAGCAAACGTATGATTAAGGTGTTGGCAACGGAATTTGAGATTAAGTCATTAGTAGTCAAATATTTAATACCTAAACTCTCTAAGGACTCGGACCACCAAACGAAAGCCTTCTCATCATTGATTTTTAGAATACTCATGAGGCAGGATATCGACTATTTAACTGAAAAAGCCATTTCTAACCTTATAATAATGAGGCTCTTTTTGAATGGTAATTCAAACCTTCATCATGAAAAACAAGTGAAACTAAACACGGAAACACTAAAGAGCCTAGTTAATAATGAACATGGAATAATAAACTATCTATATTTAATAGATATACCGTCTAACTTTAACATAGTCTTCAATTTCTCTAACCTGCTATTTAGTAAGGCTAAAATAATCAACTATAAAGGCTTCCTCGATTGTAAATTCTCTAGAAATACGTTTTTCGATGAACAGTGTGAGATAAGTAGAATAACTCCAAAATCTATTGACCCTTCTAAAATACAGGCACGAAATATCAACTTTGATTCCAGAATTCAAGGCGATAACAGTCTATACAAAATCCTGAAACTTGTAGAACCTGGAGAGTTCGATAACATTAAAAAAATGAATTTGAAGATTATCAAGGATCAACTGAAACTCTTCAAGTTAGACAGGGGGTATTCAGGGAGACTGAGTTGGAGAATCTTAGAGTCTAACCTAAGCAACTCTAACAATTCTAAAGAATTATTGAGAGTGCAGTCTGAGTTAATCAAGACTAAGATCATTGTTAAGAAGGGTAATTACCTAATGGTACATGATAACCTTCAAAAACAAGTAGCTAGATATATTGAGGAAGGTACGGTATTCCAAGAATTAAATGAGGTCGTATCTAAACTCCTAATGCAACCACCTGAATAAAGGTTGCCAACTCAGGCAATTTGATAGGATTATTATGGTCACTAATAATGCAGTAATCGAACTGACCCAGAGCAATGTAGTCATTCTAACTTTCCTGTCTATGAACTCTACTTCGGTATTAAATTGAAGATCATTATCGAGTATTCGCTCTATATCTTCAGCTAGCAATAAGTCCTCAAATCCTTTCTTTAAGTTCCCATATCGTACTAATAATCTACTTTTCTCTTTATTAATGAGAATTCTGGAGTAGATCAGGTAGATAACCGACAGAGAAAGGAGGCCTAATGAAAGTATTGTTGCATCTCTAGTAAATACATTCTCAAAGTCACCTTTAATCAATACTCTAATAACAAAAATAGAAACAAAAAAGGAGATAAAGGCAAAAATACTTCTTTGGAATCCAGAGATATAAGTCTCTGTTACTGAATTGGCTTTTTGTGTTAAACCCGATAATTGATCCTTGATTTTGCCACGAACCTCAATGTAACGACTTAAGTTTTCCTTCAAATAGGTTTTGTAAGCTGATTGAATTGAAGTATAGACTTTATCAGAAATATCGAGTTTTCCAGTTTCGAGAAATAATGAAAGAACATTTCTAGCCAGGCCCAGTTTATCAATGATTTTTGAAGGCTCTGCGTAAACCCATTCGAAGATTCTGAAATAATTAATTCTTGAATCTAAAGGTAAATTCTGAACACTAATACTCCCGTCAAAACTCCTGTAACCATTGAGTTTATAATTGAGAGAAAGACCATTTTCTTTGTCTAGTGAAGTAATGTCAAAGATACTGGTCAAACAAAAAACCAATTCAAGGCTCTCGAGTTTTGCCACCAATGAATTGGATAACTTCTTGGGGGGGGTAACATGAAAGTCTAATGGCGAAAATGGGTATTCACCATAATTATTGAAATAAACGAACCCACTTAGGTTGGGCTTAATAAACCCATCGTTATCTGCTGTTTTATTGTATGAAATCGATCTTGTCGAAAATTCAATATTGCTACTCTCAAAAGGGGCGAAATTGAAGTGGTTAAATTGAGTTAATTTTATAGTAAGAAGGTCAAGAAAAGTTATGAAGTCTATTTTATCAATGAACTCAAAGAACTTATCTTCATTATAAATAACACATCGGTTTGATGACTCATTTTTGGTTATCGAGAGTGATAACCGGCACTCATCTTCATCGTCTACAAGTGAAAAATCATTTATACATTCACTATTAAATTTTTCAATATCTGTTTTATCTGTATTACGCAAATATCTGGGCTGAAAACCTTGAATTTGATACTTCAAAAACCACACATCATTCTCACCAATTTTTGAGATAAGGCTCAAGAATGATTCGTTGACCTCAAAAACCTTCGGGTTTGATTTGTATTCAATATCGAATGACGAAAACTTTTCACTAGCAGCAATTTCTGCTTCGTTTTCAATTAAAAAACAGTTCTTGAATTCTAAGATCATTGATCTCGTTTCTTGAATTTCTCGTAACCTGTGTCGGTCCTTATTTTAATAAATTTATTGCCTTCTCTATCTAATTCAGCTGTGATAGTATCTTCTATGTTTTCAATATGATCTTTTATAACCAAGTCTAGCCCTTCATTCAAAGCAACTTTGCTCAACATTCTTTTATTCACTTCTGACTTTACAATGTCAAATTTCGGATCAAAACTCCACTTATCCGGTAATTCTAACAACTTGGATATCCACTTTTCTTTATCGAAGCCCTCATCTACTGGGTCATAGCCATTCCAAATTGTGTCCAGATATACACCCAAGTCAAACTCTTCGTTAGACTTATAAAAACCGACAGTTGAATTACGAAGCAAAAAATGATCTGCCGGAAAATCCTCTTTGATCTTACCAAAAACTTTATTGTCCATTATTTCAAGGGACCTTGAAGTATTATGCTCATTAGTATATAGCTCGGATAATTCAAGGTAATGCTTCCACCAATAAGTAGATATTTTACTTCCCGTGTCATACACAAATACTGAGGACACTTGATTGTTTTGATCAAAAACAACCATGGCAGCCTTATAGATTCTCTTTTTCCAAGGTAATCCCTTATGAAGTTGAAAGTCTTCATCATCTACAAATTCATTATGGTCCGCCTTGCTGATGATAATTTTCTTTTCATTGTCATCTTCAATTAGCGTTTGAAATAGACTTCCTTTCGGAATTTCCATGTCAAGGTGCTTATGTTCCTCCTGGGCATCCGCTTCAACCGCAAGTAGCCGGTCTACATTAATCTCTGCAGCTTCAGCAACGTCAACATTTTCTAAAATTCGTTGAATAGCAGCTCTAACTTCGGTATTGTCGCTTCGAAATATAAAGCTCCGCCTATTTCCACTCTTGTAAATTTGATCAAGCAGTCTATTGGTGTATTGGGTTAGTATTTCGCCTGAATCCCCAATATTTATTGATTGTCTCAACCCATTCGAATGATCTATCTGGTATAGGGAGCTGTAAAGTATATCCATTGCCATTAATTTGATTCTCCACAATTTATTAATTATTAATTATATTTTTCAGGCATTGTTAAATCATATTAGAAGTCACAAAAAGAATATATACGCAGCTATTACTAACACCTAAATTGATGATACAAAATGCCAAGTGCGGAAAGAGCATAGGAGCCGATGGCGACTCCCGCTCTTTAGTCAATTAGCGTTACTTTATCTTCTTTAAACTTCTCGACAAAGCAATCACATCATATAGAGAGTTCTTCTCCTCATCATCCAGCGGGAAACCTGAATGATACAACGCAATATGATGAACAAGCTTTAATGTATGGCCATCTCTTTAGCTCCATGAAACTCAATGAGTTTTAACAGCTCTCCCGATAGCAATCGGGATGAGGCGCGCGAGTTTTTGCTACTAAAGTAAGGCCGGCCTGTAGGGCGAGTATCCTGAAAACAGATCCACACAGCGTTCAGGAGATTGCCACGCTGCGCTCGCAATGACGTTCCTTAAGCGCCAGCCTGCAGCGGGAGCACTCTCGTAACCAATTGCACCTGCCTGCGCGTAGTCGTTTCGGCAAAGGCAAGCTGGCCGAATTGCATGTGCTAAAAACCTTCTACGATGGCACAGCGGCTAGCTAAAATAATAACATGTTATGTTAAGCAGAGTTTGATTGCCCCCTATAAACGAAGACCCACAGCTTTGCAGATTAGTTGGCGAGATATCTCGCGTATTGTTTTTTGATATACCCTTATTGGCTGGTAGAACTGATTGGCATTTGGCTTACTGTTCTTGCGTTAAGTGGTTGCTCGGTGCGGTAGTTATTCAGCGGCATTAAAGCCTGAAGCTGCTTTACCTGATCTACAGCAAGGGTAATGGGGGTTTTTAGCACGTACCAACTCACGTTTTCAGTACAGGGAGGGGTGGTCAAAGAGCCTTCATAGTGATAGTAATCGTGGCTTTCTGGCAATCCCGACAGCAAATCAAAAGGGGTGTCTACCGCTTTCGTTTGTCCCATTTCTACAGGCAGATAGCCCTCTAAAAAGCTAAAAAACGCATTGTTTCTTCCCTCCATACCCATCATCGACAAAACCATCAGGTCTTTGTTTTCTGGGTTTATATGTACAAAATGCACCTCTATGGGATATCGAATGCCATTGATGGTGTGCTCGGCAGGTTCGTGAAAGTGAATTTGCAGCAATTCAAATTTTTCATCCTCCACGGCCAGGTAATCACCTTTCTCAAAATTGAATTGAATGGAATGGCCATTGTTGGTGAGGTTGTGAATCTTAGTGGTTTCAGAGTAATGAAAATCCAAGGACAGCAATTCTGAATCTGCCTTCACATCGACATCAATAATGTTGATGGGCGACTGTCTGGTGCCATTGCAATCGGCAGATTTCTCAATCTCATTCCAATGTTCAGGCCCCGTTTCTCCACTGTACGACCAATGCGACTCCTCTTTTGACCCTTCCCCGCAAGCGCAAAGCAGCAAGGTAAAGAGTAAGGCCGGCACTACTTTTTTGTTCAGCATCAGTGATACAGAATTCAATGTTTTGGTGGTATCTGCATGGTCCTATATCTCTCGGTTTTTCTGACGAACCAGCCCTTGAATTTAGGTATTTAAATAATGTTCCTTTAAAGCGCTATGCAGAGGCTGCCTTGACCGTTTCCACTGCTTCAAAAGTGCTCAGGTCTTCGTCTGAGATAATCTCTCAAAGCTTGCATAAACTGTACGACCTTGGAATGCAATTGGCTGCTAACTGCCTTAAACCTGTTTTTGCTTCACCGAAAAATTAATGCGACCTATCAGGAAGTAGTAAGCTTTACATTTAGATTTGTCCACTCATTTTCCTTTCCTAATAGTGCTAAACCAGTCCAGTCGAACGTGTAGCTAGTTGAAATAAACCCAGCCAAGACCTTCACCCGTGTGCGCCTCTTCTGCCGGGGAGGCCACCACGCCATTCGCCCACTACAAAACCGCTCTCTTGACTACTTTTCAATAGGCATTTGTGTGGATCGCCTATCTTTAAGGTTTACAGCTCCATTTTGAAAACCAAAACATACATCTTAAGGGGAATCATTGCGCTTTGGCTCTGTCCGGTATCGGCTTTTGGGCAGACTGATACAGCGCTGCAGCTGGAAGCGTTTAAGGAAAGGGCCGGCCTTTATATGGATGTGTCCTCCTTTGAAAATGCCATAGTCGAATATCAACGGGCCATCGACAAAGCCAAGGAAATGGGCCTGACCGAAGAGGCTATCGGTATACAGATTACCCTGGCAGAGACCATGCGCAAAACCCATCGCTATCAGGAAGGCCTGGATATTCTGGCAGAGATCAAGGACAGTGAAAGGTTTCCACTTTTGCATGTACGAAAACTGGGTAGACAGGCAGCACTCATTCATGAACAACCTTCAGATTCCAAAGACCTGGAAATCATTCAAAAGCTGATCAATGAGGCCTTGGGAATAGCCCTTGAAAACGGTTTTAAAGCTGAAGAGGCTTCATTAAGAAGAGAATTGGGGTACTTACAATATAAAAACGCCATTCATCAGCCAGGGATTAAAAACCTGGAAGAGGCAGCGGCACTTTTCCATATACTGGGAGATGAAGAAAACTATGTAGGAACGCTTACCAAGATGATCGACTTCCACATATGGTACGCAGATTATCACATTTCCGATTCCCTCAGTGCCATCGCCTTGAATTTGGTAGCAGACAAGGACTGGCATGCCGCCAAGATAGACCTTTACGGCACCTTGGAGTGGCAAAAGAAAGAGCAAAAAGACACCTTCGGTATCCATTACTGGGGCATAAAGGCAATTGAGAGTCATATGGCGCTTCAAGAGGGCGTATACTCCAGGGCCATGTCGGCTAACAAGGTGCTATACGAGACAGAAAAGTTTAAGAATCAAGCAGAAGAGTCAGCCCTGGCACTCGATCGGCAGCGTGAACGTATGCGCGACCTCATTGTCTTTCTATCCATTCTGGCACTGGCGGTTATAGCCGTGCTGGTGTTGTTTATGCGAGAGCGAAAGCTCAAGGCCAGGTTAAGGTTGGCCAATGAGAAGTACCAAATGCTGAATGTAGAGAGCAATCATCGCATCAAAAACAACTTACAGATGGTTACCTCGCTGATTAAGTATGCCAAGAAGGAGGAGAAGGCCACGCATAAGGAGTCGCTGGAAGACATCTCCAATAAAATTCAAACGGTTTCGGCCCTTCACAAGCATTTGCACCTCGATGTACACAACGACTTTGTAAACCTGGGCATCTATGTGCAAGAGATTGTACGCCTATATAAAGACATTTCACTTGAAAACTGTAGCCTGAAAGAGAGCATTCATAAGGTGAAACTGCGAAGCGAGAGAATCGTGTATTTTGGCCTGCTTTTTAATGAAATGCTCTCCAATACCATAGAACACAATCGCAATACTAAGCTCAAAATTTCTCTGAATGTTGAGCCATTAGAAACAGGTTATGTTTTTGTTTATGAAGACGGGTCTACCCGCGATGGGAATAGTATCAAGGGAACTGGCAGTGCTCTGATAGAGCAGCTCATCAAGCGGGTAGAAGGAGGCAATTATCAATTTGACCCTGCTACGGGCCGCTATCAATTCGATTTTTATGATTAGGGTGATCATTGTTGAAGACGAATTTTTTGCAGCCGATGAGCTGAAAGACCTGGTGACTGACCTGGGCTTTTATGTTACGGGCACTTATCATAGCGGGGAGCAGTTTTTCAGAGAAACCAACTGGGAATTTGACATTGCCCTGCTCGACATTTCTCTCCCATAAAATGACCGGCATTGATGTGGCCCGGAAGTTAAAGGATCGGCACAAGCCCTTTATCTTTCTCACGGCCAATCGCGACCAGGAAACCCTCAGGGCTGCAGCGGGATTGATACCCCAGGCCTACCTGAGCAAACCCTTCAACCCCAATGATGTAGAAGCCATTCTGCAGATAGTTTCGCATCAGCTGATGCCCAAGCTTGAGCTCAAGGGCCGGCACCATCTGCATGCCATTAACCCTAATGACATACTTTACATTAAGTCAGACGATGTGTATGTAGACATTCACACCCATAATGGTATTGTTGTACAGAGGAAGCTTTTGAAGGAAATAGCAGAAGAACTTCCAGAAAATTTCGTGCGGGTTCATCGCTCTTATATTGTTAACAAGCACTACATAGAACATCGAAGTTCCAGAGAACTGATTGTTCGGGGCGAAGAGATTCCTCTCTCTAGGATGTATAAGCAGAATCTGGGTTGATATTTTAAGAAATCCGCCCCCAGTTCACCACCGTCTTTTTCAGGCTGCTGATGTGCCTGAGGATGTTATGGTTTTCGGGCTTTTCGAGGTTGGGGTCGCCTTCTAATATGTCGCTGGCTGCATTGCGAGCGGCCTGCAGTATTTGGCCATCCTTGGCTATGTCGGCAATGAGCAGGTCTAGCACTCCGCTTTGTTGGGTACCGGTGATGTCTCCCGGGCCGCGCAGGCGCAGATCTACATCGGCTATTTCAAAACCATTATTGGTACGCACCATGGTTTCCAGGCGCGTGCGGCCCTCTTTGCTTAGCTTGTAGTCCGTCATCAGTACGCAGTAGCTTTGCTCTGCACCACGGCCTACCCTGCCCCTGAGCTGGTGTAGCTGGGCCAGGCCAAAGCGTTCGGCATTTTCAATCACCATTACCGAGGCATTGGGCACATTCACCCCCACCTCAATCACGGTAGTGGCTACCATGATCTGCGTTTCATGCCGTACAAAACGCTGCATCTCAAAGTCCTTGTCCTGAGGCTTCATTTTGCCATGCACAATGCTGATGTGATTGTCAGGAAAAGCCCTGACAATACTCTCATAGCCATCCATCAGGTCTTTCAGGTCCAGCTTGTCCGACTCTTCTATGAGCGGATACACCACATATACCTGCCTGCCCAGGGCTATCTGTTCTTTCATAAAACCAAAGACCTGTAGCCGCTTAGAATCATAATAATGAAGTGTTTTGATGGGCTTTCTACCCGCAGGCATCTCATCAATGACAGATACTTCCAGGTCGCCATAGAGCGTCATGGCCAGTGTGCGAGGAATGGGCGTGGCCGTCATCACCAACACATGAGGATAAAAATCTTTGTTTTTGGCCCAGAGTTTGGCGCGTTGGGCTACACCAAAGCGGTGCTGCTCATCAATGATGGCCAGGCCCAGATTTTTAAATTGCACAATGTCTTCCAGCAGGGCATGAGTGCCCACCAGTATGTGGATGCTGCCATCGAGCAATCCGGCATGAATTTCCCTGCGTGCCTTGGTCTTGCTGCTACCGGTGAGCTTGGCTATGCGCAGGCCTAGCTTATCGGCATGCTCTTTCAGTCCCTCATAATGCTGATCGGCCAGAATTTCTGTAGGGGCCATCATGGCCGCCTGTGAGCCCGCGCCAACAACCAGCAGCATGCATATAAAGGCCACAATGGTTTTGCCAGAGCCCACGTCACCTTGCAACAGGCGGTTCATCTGCTTGCCTGACTTCATGTCCAGGTAAATCTCCCGGATCACGCGTTTCTGAGCATTAGTCAGGTCAAACGGTAGGTACTTTTTATAGAACTCTGTGAGCAAAGCCGAGTCCTTGAAAACCTGGCCTCTGTATTTGTCTATGCGGCTCACTTTCATCTTCAGCAGCCGCAGTTGTATGTAGAATAGCTCCTCGAATTTGAGTCTGAACTGTGCCTTTTTCAGTAACTCTTCATTGCCAGGAAAGTGAATGTGCCAGAGCGCAAATTTCTTGTCAATGAGCCCAAACTGATCAGTGATGTTGGCAGGCAGGGTTTCCTGAATATAGCTTTCGGCCAGCAGCATCACCTGGCGTAATACCTTAGACAGTGCTTTGCTGTCCAGGTATTTGACCTTCATTTTTTCAGAAGTATGATAGACTGGTTGTAGAAAAGCGGCCTTCTCGTTTTGCGTAGTAAGCACTTCTACCTCAGGGTGGGCAATGTTGATTTTGCGACCAAAGGCGGCTGGCTTGCCAAAGACCACATAGTCTACCCCCAGTTTCAGCTTTTTACTCACCCAGGGTATGCCTTTGAACCAGACCAGCTCCATTTCTCCACTCTCGTCCTGAAAGTGGGCCACCAGCCTTTTCTTTCGCATTTCGCCAATGGTTTCTATCCGCCTGATGCGCCCTTTGATCTGCACAAAAGGCAGGTCTCCATGGACATCGGCTATGCGGTAAAACCTGGTGCGATCTTCATAGCGAAAGGGGTAGTGCTGAACAAGATCGCCATAGCTGAAAATGCCCATCTCTTTCCCTATGAGTGCGGCCTTTTGCGGACCTACTCCTTTGAGGAATTCGATGCTGGTATCAAAGAAATTGGGCATGGCCGGAATTTATGGAGAAGCAGAAAGAAATGCTAGTGAAGATGGTTTCTGATCTCCATTTTGCAAAACGAAGGCATTTAGTGTAGATGCTGAAACGATCCCGATAGCTATCGAGGTAGCATGACGTTCTTTCTTTATTTGCACTAATCCTCAGAAGTACGTTGCCTGAATTTGCCTGCCTGCAAGGCAGGTTTCAAGGTCTGGTATGAGCCTGGTACAAATGCTTGTTAGGGGTTTATTGATACTAGGTGTTGCCTTTTCTCATCTCCATATTGCTACACAAAGGAATGTTGAGTAGATGCTGAAACGAGTTCAGCATGACGTTCTTTTGTCTTTTTGGACTAGCCCTCTTTATGGCGTCACCCTGAACTTGTTTCAGGGTCTACACTTATAGCACTCGTTGAATCAAATTTGGTTAGTAATCACTAAATTCTGTTATGAACCCAGGCTTCGTTTATATCATGTCAGACAGGGCGCGTTCAGCACTCTATATTGGCGTAACCTCTGATCTAACTTCCAGAGTTTTACAACATAAGCTGGGTGAAGGGAGTAAATTCACCTCAAAATACAAGTGCTTTGAATTGATCTATTATGAAAGCCATGATACTATTGAAGCTGGCATTGAAAGAGAAAAACAACTCAAGAACTGGCACAGAAAGTGGAAAATGAACTTGATTTTAGAAATGAACCCTTACATGAAGGACCTGAGTTCAGAAATTGGGATTCATCCAGATGACCTGAAACCACTTTAACGCGTCTCCGTGCCTTCGCTGAAGCTCCAGCACAAGCGACCTGAACTTGCTTCAGGATTTAGACTGTGCCTGGTATTAATGCTGGATAGGGATTTGTAGATGCTGTAGGTGGTGTTTTCTCATCTCTATTTGGTAAAAGCGAAGTCAAGCAGCGTAGATGCTGAAACGAGTTCAGCATGACGTTCTTTCGTTATTTCATCCTAAAATTCCTTAGTAAGTCACCCTGAACTTGTTTCAGGGTCTAGACTGTGCCTGGTATAAATGCCATGTGGGGATTGAGTAGTGCTAGAAGTCGTGCTTTCTCATCACTTTTAGTCACCTTTCATTATTTAGTTTAGATGCTGAAACAACCCCGACAGCTATCGGGGCTGTATGACCCGCCTTCTTCTTTTCACTTTCTGACCTTAAAACCTCGTTCAACTACCGTATTCACACCAACTATTCCGGTAGTACACCATTTGTTCACCTACATTCACCGCAAAGTTATTTAGATGGTGAACATAATATCAATCAACTCGTTACTTTTGCAGGCGTTAGTAATCATGCTCTACCACAAGACTTTTTTAAAATCTGAAGATGCTGATTGGGTGGTGTTCATCCATGGGGCAGGAGGAAGTTCCTCCATCTGGCACAAACAGCTACGTAGCTTCAAAGAAGAGACCAATGTACTGCTCATTGATCTGAGAGGGCATGGCCAGTCTCAGGAGATGTTCAAACGCTACTTTACCAATGAGTACAACTTCGAAAATATTTCGCAAGACGTGCTCGATGTGCTCGATCATCTGGAGATCAAACAGGCCCACTTTGTAGGCATTTCGCTGGGCACAATCATCATCCGTACCCTTTGCGAGATGCAGCCCGAACGCGTAAGGTCTATCATCCTGGGAGGGGCTGTTACCCGCCTCAACATCCGGTCCAGGTTTCTGGTAGCGTTTGGCAATGGGGTAAAGCATCTGGTGCCCTTTATGTGGCTGTATCGCCTCTTTGCATGGATTATCATGCCCAGGAAACGAAATGCAGAATCACGAATTCTATTTGTTTCACAGGCCAAAAAACTGGCCCAGGCCGAATTTTTAAGGTGGTTTAAAATGACCCACGGCATCAATCCGGTACTGCGATACTTCAATGAGAAGGACAGCGAACTGCCCACGCTCTATCTGATGGGCGACCAGGACTATATGTTCCTTCCACAGGTAATGACCTTGGTGAAAAAGCATGAATTTTCCCGCCTGTCAATCATTGAGAACAGCGGTCATGTATGCAACGTTGAACAACCCGAAGTTTTCAACAGACTTTCAATCGATTTTATCAAAGAACACCCCGTAGCGGGTATATAACCTTAACTAAAATGAGTAAAGCGGCACGTGTCACACTTTTGGTGGTGATCATATTGTCGGTGGTAGCCTGGGCTTTGTACCCCAAATTTGACGTACTTTTTGGCTCCAGCGACAATGCACAAGCAGGCGGTCCACCTCGCGCTTTTGGCGGAGGCACCACCCCTGTTACAGCCACGGTAATTACACCCACTAAGCTGGAAAACAAAATTTCCATTACAGGCTCTATTTTGCCCAATGAAGCATTGGAAGTCAAAAGTGAAATAGCAGGAATCATTACCGGCATCCACTTTGAGGAAGGGCAAGACATCAAAAAAGGCGAGCCCCTCATCAGTTTGAATGACGATGAGCTGCAGGCGCAACTGGAAAAGCTCAAGTACAGCAAAAAGCTGAATGAAGAAACGGAATTCCGCCAAAAGAAGCTGCTGGAAAAAGGGGCGATCAGCAAAGAAGAATACGACATTTCACTCACCCAACTCAATACCTCCGAAGCCGATATAAAACTGGTGGAAGCGCAACTGCAAAAGACCATCATCAATGCTCCTTTTGATGGCGTGGTAGGCTTAAGAGAAGTGAGCCAGGGCGCTTATGTGAACAGCAGTACGGTCATTGCTAATTATTATAGCCTCGACCCGGTAAAAATTGAGTTTTCCATTCCAGGCAAATATGTAGGGGAAGTAAAAGCCGGAGATAAGATCAACTTCTCTGTCGATGCCTTTTTGGAGCCCTTTCAGGGAACGGTTTATGCCATAGAGCCACAGATTGACCCTGAAACCCGGACGCTTAAAATCAGGGCCTTTTCGCCTAATAAAGAACGAAAGCTGTTGCCAGGTCAGTTTGCCAGAATTGAGCTGATCATGGAGACCATTCCCGATGCCATGCTGGTGCCTACCCAGGCGGTTGTCCCTGAGCTAAATGGCCACAAAGTGTACGTGGCCAGGGCGGGCAAAGTAGAATCTAAAAAAGTACAGATAGGCATACGAACTGCTGAGAATGTACAAATTATAGAAGGCATTAACCTGCAAGATACGGTCATTACATCAGGTATTTTGCAAATGAGACCAGGCGCTTCAGTATCCATCACTTCAGTTAACTAAGGCATGGCGAGTTTATCTACCATAAGTATTAACAGGCCGGTTTTAGCCATGGTGATGAACATCATCATCGTGATTTTCGGCATCATTGGCTTCCTCTATTTGGGGGTAAGAGAATTCCCCAGTGTAGATCCACCGGTCATTTCCGTATCCACAGGTTATACTGGTGCCAATGCGGAAATCATTGAATCGCAGATCACTGAGCCCATAGAAGAGGCACTGAACAGTATTGCCGGTATCAAAACATTGACTTCGGTTTCCAGAGACGGCCGAAGTACGGTAACTGCCGAATTCGATTTGGGTGTAGACCTGGAAGCAGCCGCCAATGATGTGCGCGACAAAGTATCGGGCGTAGTCAACCGACTGCCACCGGATGTAAATCCACCGAGTGTATCGAAAGCCGATGCCAATTCAGGTCCCATCCTTTTCCTGAACATCAGAAGCGACCAGCGCAACCTGCTGGACCTCACTTCTTTGGCAGAGAACACCTTTAAAGAACGAGTTCAAACCATTCAGGGTGTAAGTTCTGTGCAGGTTTGGGGCTCTAAGCGCTACTCTATGCGCCTGTGGATGGACCCGGGCAAACTAGCTGCCTACCAGCTCACACCACTGGATGTACTCAATGCCGTACAAACCAACAATGTGGAACTGCCATCGGGCAGGGTAGAGGGCACCAATACCGAGCTGACGGTGCGTACTCTGGGCCGCATCAACTCGCCCAGCGAATACAATGACCTGATCATCAAAGAGCAGGGCGATAACGTGGTGAAGTTCCGCGATATAGGCCGTGCTGAGCTGGCTCCGGAAAACGAACGTACCATTTTGAAACGCGATGGGGTGCCCATGGTAGGCATTGCGGTGATTACACAGCCGGGCTCTAACAACATAGACATTGCCGATGCCTTTTACGAGCGCATTGAGCAGATCGAAAAAGACTTACCCGCTGATATTGAGCTGGGTATGGGTTTCGACAATACCGAATACATTCGCGAGTCGATCAACGAGGTGAAGCAAACCATAATCATCGCCTTTGGGCTGGTTGTGGTCATCATCTTCATGTTTTTGCGCGACTGGCGCACCACCATCATTCCGGTAATCACCATTCCCATCTCGCTCATTGGGGCCTTCTTCATCATGTATGTGGCAGGCTTCTCTATCAATGTGCTCACGCTGCTGGGCATTGTGCTAGCCATTGGGCTGGTGGTAGACGATACCATTGTAGTGTTGGAAAACATCTATTCGAAAATTGAAAAAGGGATGAGCCCGAAAGAGGCAGGAGTCAAAGGTGCATCTGAAATATTCTTCGCAGTGGTGTCTACCACTGTGGCCCTGGTGGCAGTATTTATGCCAGTAATCTTCCTGCAAGGCCTCACCGGTCGCCTCTTCCGTGAGTTCGGCATTGTGGTAGCCGGTGCTGTGGTCATCTCCTCATTTGTAGCCCTTACGCTTACACCCATGATGAGTACGCGTTTGCTGAAGAAGCGCGAACGTCAAAACTGGTTTTACCGAAAAACAGAGCCCTTTTTCGTGGGGCTCAATCGTGCCTATAACAATTCGCTGGAGCGCTTTATGAAGGTGCGATGGATGGGCTTTGTCATCATAATTATTTCTGGAGGCCTGATAGGCATTTTCCTGGGTGGAGGCCACATTCCTGAAGAAATCGCCCCAAAAGAAGATCGTAGTTCGGTGAGGCTGTTTGCAACAGCTCCTGAAGGTGCCACTTTCGAATACATGGACCGCTATGTAGACAAACTGGTTGCAGCTGCCAAAGAGAATGTACCGGAAAGGGAAGCCATTATCTCCATCACGTCCCCTGGTTTTGGTGCCAGTAGTGCAGTGAACTCGGCCTTTATGTTTACCATTTTGAAAGACCCTGCTGAGCGCGAAAGGAGCCAAAACGACATCGCCAATGCCTTCACACCAATTGTAAACAGCATGACTGAGGCCAGGGCCTTTGTGACCCAGCCAGAGACCATCAGCACCAGTAGAGGGCTGGGTGGACAGCCAGTACAGTATGTGATACAGGCTGCCAACTTGCAAAAGCTCAAAGAAATATTGCCGGAGTTTCAGCGGCTTGCTCAGCAGCAGCCAGAGTTTGGTTTTGTACAGGTAGACCTGAAATTTAACAAGCCGGAAATCACCATCGAGATTGACAGAGACAAGGCCCGTAGCCTGGGTGTTTCTGTACAGGATGTGGCACGAACGCTACAGCTAGGCCTTTCCGGTCAGCGCTTTGGTTTCTTCATCCGTAACGGCAAGCAGTACCAGATCATTGGACAGGTAGAGCGTGAAGACCGCAACGATCCACTGGATTTGCAAACCCTCTACATTCGCAGTAGCCAAGGTGACCTGGTACAGCTAGACAACCTGGTGAGCATTGAAGAGAACAGTACGCCTCCGCAACTTTTTCGCTACAATCGCTTTGCCTCGGCCACCATTTCGGCCAGCCTGAGGTCTAAGGTCTCCATAGGGCAGGGCATTGAAGCCATGGACCGGGTAGCGGCACAGGTGCTGGATGAATCCTATTCTACCGATCTGGCAGGTCAGTCGAAAGAATTTAAAGACAGCTCCAACAGCCTTTACTTCGCCTTTGGCTTTGCTCTGGTGCTCATTTACCTGGTGCTTTCTGCACAGTTCGAAAGCTTTGTCGATCCACTGATCATCATGTTTACGGTACCACTAGCCCTGGCAGGTGCACTGCTGGTGCTTTGGCGCTATGAAGAGACGCTTAACATCTTTAGCCAGATTGGCATTATCATGTTGGTAGGGCTGGTTTCGAAAAACGGAATCCTGATTGTGGAATTTGCCAATCAGCGCAAGGCGCAAGGGCTTACCGTGATGGAAGCCATTGTGGATGCTGCTAAGGCCCGTTTTCGACCCATTCTGATGACCTCCTTTTCCACCATCCTGGGCATTCTGCCCATTGCCCTGGCATTGGGTGCAGGAGCCGAAAGCCGGGTGTCTATGGGAGTTGCCATCATTGGCGGACTCATTTTCTCAACGGTACTCACCCTCTATGTGATTCCCGCTATGTATTCATATTTCACCAGTAAAAAGAGCCGAATGGCCCGTGTTTGATATGAAAAAGACTTTTTACACCTTCATCATCAGTTGTGTTTCTCTGGGAGTATTCGCGCAGGAAATCCTGACCATTGAGCAGGCCATTCAAATGGGCCTGGAGAAGAACCTATCGATCAGAATTGTTCAGAAGAACAACGAGATCAACGAGAATAATTATGATAAAAGCATAGGTGGGCTGCTGCCCAGAGCAAGTGTAACGGCCAGCAAAAATTTCTCTAATACCAATGTAGAACAGCAGTTTGTCAATGATGATGAGCCCCGCCAAATCAATGGGGCCAAGTCCAATACCTTCGACATCAGCCCCACTTTGCAATGGACCATCTTCAACGGTTTGGGCATGTTCGCCACGCGTGATCGGTTGAGGGAACAGCAGCTTTTAGGGGAAGATGATTTAAGAGTGGCCATTGAAAACAACATTGCGGCTATTTCAAATGGTTTTTACCGCATAGTGCTCGAAAACGAGAGGTTGAGGGTTTTTCAAGATGCGCTGCAACTGTCCAAAGACCGGCTCGATCTGGCCAAAACCCGCTATGAATTAGGCAAGTCCTCCAAGCTGGATTACCTCCAGGCCCAGGTCGATTTCAATACTGATAAATCGAACCTGATTGCCCAACAAGAACTGATTTTCAATGTGCAGGTAGATATGAATCAGGTCATTGGTGCCGACCTGGAAACGAGTTATTTGGTGGGTCAGGACTTTGCATTGGATACCACTTTGGTTCTAACTCCTTTGCTCAACAGTGCTTTCCTCAACAACCCGGATGTGATCCGATCTCAGCGAGTGCAAGACATCGCTTACATTCAGGAGCGAGAGCTGAAGGCTGAAAAGTATCCGGTCATTAACCTGAACCTGGGCTATAGCTACAATGACCGTAACTCAGACGCAGGCTTTTTGATCAGCAACACCAGCCGGGGCTGGAACTATGGTGTCAGTGCTTCCTTCAATATTTTCAATGGTTTTGACCTGAAACGCAGGGAGCAAAATAACCGCATCACTATTGAGTCTAACGAGCTACAATTAGAAAACCTGAAGCTTCAGCTGGAGGCGGATGTGAGAAAGACTTATATCAATTATCAGAACAGCATTCGACTCAAAAACCTGGAAGAACTCAACTTTGAGGTGGCCAGGGAGAATTATGACATTGCTCTGGAACGGTACAAGCTTGGCAACTCTACACCCATTGAACTTAGAGAAGCTCAAGTGAATCTGGTGCAGGCAGAAATCAGGAAAATTACCTCGCAATATGCGGTGAAAGTGGCAGAGATTGAGCTCACCCGACTGGCGGGTTACAACCTGCAATAGACCTTTTCATACCCTCTTTTTGGACAATTTTGGGGACTTTTTGTGCAAACGTTATTTCTGTTTAAGTCGCGGTTTATTTTGATCTGAGCCCTCACTTCCCTATTTTTTCTGGATTAGATTGAACGATCTTGCTAACTAAGTCGTTCTTCATCCGGTCTAATATGACAGGGAAAACCTTATATATCAGTCGTTTAAGTCTTGCATCGCTCTTGCTGATGGTCGTGCTCTTGTTGCCGGCATGTAAGAAAGACAAGGCAGGAAACGAAGGTGAAGCAGTGATTAAGGAGAAAGTCATCGAGCCTGTCGATTTTGACTTTGAGAAGGTCAAAAAGCGTGGATCACTCATCGCTTTGGTAGACAATAGCTCTACTGGATACTTCATTTATAGAGGGCAGCCCATGGGTTATGAATATGACCTTCTCTACCGCCTAGCAGAGGACCTGGGAGTAACCCTTAAAATCAAATTGACAGCCAACATAGACGAGGCCTTTACCATGCTCAATGATGGAGATGCCGACATCCTGGCCTATCACCTCACCGTGACCAAGGAGCGCGCACAACGGGTGACTTTTACTGATGCCCACACAGAGGTACGGCAGGTGTTGATACAGCGCAAGCCCGACAACTGGCGAAACCTGAAAGTACATGAAATAGAAAACAGCCTCATACGCAATCCACTGGAACTGGTTGGCAAAGAGGTTCATTCTCGAAAAGGCTCATCCTACTCCGCCAGGTTACAAAACCTCTCGGAAGAGATAGGCGGAGACATCATCATCAAAGAACAAGCAGGTCAGACTGACACAGAAATGCTGATAAGGCGTGTGGCCGAAGGAGTGATCGACTACTCTGTGGCCGATGAAGATGTGGGCCTCATCAATGCGACTTATTATCCGAACATTGATGCCAAGACCGCCATCAGCTTTCCTCAGAAGATTGCCTGGGCCTTACGAAGCAATGCTCCTGTGCTGAGAGATACCGTCAATAAATGGCTAAGAACCATGAAGGCTTCACCTGATTTTAACGTGATCTACAACCGTTATTTCAAGTCCCGTAAATCTCAAAATATTAGGGCGCATAGTATCTACAGCTCTGTCAATGGCATTGGAATTTCACCTTACGATCAGTTGATTAAAGAGGGTGCTGCAGACCTGGGCATAGACTGGATGCTTCTGGCTTCACTGGTCTACCAGGAGTCAAAGTTTGACCCTGAGGTTGAGTCCTGGGCGGGAGCGAAAGGACTCATGCAACTTACAGACGCATCCATTGAAAGGTATGATGTAGAAGACCCGTTTAATGCCCAGGATAACTTTAACGGAGCAATAGAATTCCTGTCGTGGCTGGATGAGTTTTGGGCGGAACGTGTGCCTGATGAAACCGAGCGGCTCAAGTTTGTGCTGGCTTCTTATAATGTGGGGCAAGGGCACGTGCTGGATGCCATGAAACTGGCCAGAAAGTATGACAAAGACCCTCAGGTATGGGATGAAAATGTAGCGCACTACATCGTTCAGAAAATGAAACCTGAGTTTTACAATGACCCGGAAGTACAATATGGCTACTGCCGTGGCCATGAACCTGTGAACTATGTAAGCCAGATTCTTAACCGTTACGACCAATACCGCACTGCCTTTGAAAACCCTGTCAGCGAAGGTGATTCTACCTTAGTAACCAGCCGTTAGTCCAAAAATCAAATCACAAGTACCAAATTCCAACGATTTCAATGAAATGATTAGCATAGCCTTGGAATTTGTGATTTACTTATTGGAGCTTTAGCTATAATTATCCACCAAAATCACATAAATAAGGGAGCAATTCGTTTAAAGATTAATATTTATGCTAGCCCCCTGTGTTTCATGAAAAGATATCTCCCTACGGTCGATAAGACTTTCTAATGTGGTTTAGTAACTCAAAATAAAGTGGAGAAATGTTACTCAAATCTGACAAAGAAACATAGTCGCATAAGGTGCGGTGGGGATCCAACATCAGTGTGACCATTGGCCTATATGGACTGTTTTAACTAACCAAGTTAACCCAATGGTTTTGATGTTGGTGCCCTTTTCTTTTGCTTCGTTTTCTTTTGGGCAATCAAAAGAAAATGAAGACCGCATAAGTCGGGTTTGATAGCGACAGATTGAATGACTGATATCACATCGAAGAACAGCTTAAAATTGTACAGCATGAAAAGATCTGTTGTTGTCACTCAATGTGACTTTCTAGAGAGGTTTTTATTTCAACTATAGTTATCCACTAAAATCTTGGCTGAAAGCAGGCAAAGAGGAATACCACCTCCCGGATGCACACTGCCCCCACAGAAATAAAGGTGCTTGATCTTCTTAGAGAAGTTGGCGTGACGCAGGAAAGCCGCATACTTATTATTGGAGCTATTCCCATACAAAGCCCCTTGCGCAGAAGACGTTCTTAGCTCAATAGTTCGGGGTTCCAATAGGTCTTCAACCTCAATCAATGGCTCAATATCTTCACCTAGTTGCACAGACAACTTCTTTAAAATGTTGGCCCTGGCCTCTGCGATCATGGTGTCCCAATCCTGGCCCTGGTTATTGGGTACATTGATCATGGTAAACCAGTTCATACAGCCTTCCGGTGCATCGTCAGGTTTATGGGTGCTGGTGATGTTGAGGTAGACGGTAGGGTCCTCGTATATGGTGCCCTTTTGAAAGATGTGTTCGAATTCTGCCTTATAGTCTTTAGAGAAAAAGATGTTGTGCAGGTCGAGTTGCTTGAACGTCTTTTTGATGCCCCAATAGAAGATCAGAGCAGAGCTGGACTTGGGTTGATTGAGCAGCTTGGTTGGCTGTGACTGGCCTTTGAGCAGGTGCTTATAGGTGGCCACCACATCCATATTGCTCACCACACGGTCCGACTTGTGAAAGCCCATGCCAGTGTTCACTCCTTTGGCTTTGTCTTCATACACCACTATGTTCTTCACCTTCGTGTCGAACTGGAATTTTACACCCATCTTTTTGGCCAATTCATAAAGAGACATGGTGATTTCATGCATGCCCTTTACAGGAAAGAAGGCTCCTTTTCCAAACTCCAAATGGGGGATGATATTAAGGGTAGCGGGCGATTGATAGGGGTCTGAGCCGTTGTAGGTAGCATAACGGTTGAATAGCTGTACTGCCTTATCCGTGTCAAAGCGCTGCTCATTGGCTCTGTTCATCGACTGACTAAAGCCGAACTTGGTAAGTTTCGTATAAGCCTTTCTGGCGCTACTACCGAGCCAGGTGGCCGTATTATGCAGTGATTTGTGCATAAACAGCGGTGCCAGGTTGTCGTACAAGAAAGCACTGTTATCCAATGCTGCAGCTACGTTTTTCTTTGGCTCACCAATTTTTTCAAATAGCTCATTTATGAATTTTTCCCGGTCGGCATGAGCCTTAAGAAAGGTGCCATCGGGGTAGAAATAATGGCAGCTGGTATCCAGTGCTTTGTATTCAAAATGGTCTTTTGTTTTGAGGCCACAAAGTTCAAAAAGGCTTTCAATTTCTTCAGGCAGAGTAAATAGGGAAGGGCCCGCATCGAAGCGATATCCTTTCAGGCCAATTTGGGTCAGTTTGCCACCGGGGTATTTGTTAGCTTCTAATACCGTGACAATCTCCCCTCGTTGCGCCAGCCGTATAGCGGCCGCCAAGCCAGCTATACCAGCACCGATAACGATGACAGAATGAGCCATTTAAATGATTAGTAGAGAACCGGGTAAAACCAGTGGTCGAGGTAGTCTAGGGTTTCCCAGTTGATTGAAGATCAATCACGATCGCTGTTTTTCCAAATCAGCACGACATATTTTCAGCTAAAAGCCATACAAAGATTGACTATTCCACCACTTTATTTGAATAGGTATAATTAACAAGTAATGCGTGCTATTTCTATTGTTAGACAATGTGCCTTGTCTGCATTGCAAGCATCATCTTATCGTCACTACTGCCGGTAATCAGCCTTAAAGAACCAGGCAAATGAGTGGGGTTACTTACCGAGCGCTTTCAGCCGCTCTGCCTCAATGTCTTTCAGGCTTGTGGCTACCTTTTTACCCAGCCTTCTTGCACCGTCAGAGGTTATCACCCAGTCTTCTTCTACGCGCATGCCACCAAAGTCTTTATAGCCTTCCAGCTTGTCGTAATTGAGGAAATCGGTGAATTTGTTTTCACTTCGCCACATATCAATCAGCTCTGGAATCAGGTAAATACCAGGCTCAACAGTGAGCACTATTCCTGCTTGTAAAGCTTTGCCCAGTCTCAATGATTTGAGCCCGAATTGTGTGCTTTTAGGCTGGCTGTCCCAACCCACGTGAATTTCACCCAAATTTTCCATGTCGTGCACATCCATGCCCATTTGGTGGCCCAGGCCATGAGGGAAAAAGAGAGCATGTACGCCTTGTGCTACCGCTTCATCAGTATCGCCTTTGGTGAGGCCGGCTTGTTTTAGCCCGTCAAATATGATGCTGGCCGCCAGCAGGTGAATGTCTTTATAAGCGGTTCCTGGTTTTAAAGCTGCCAGGGAAGCTTCAAAGGAGGCATCCAGCACTTCATAGAGCTCGGCTTGTTTGGCTGAAAAAGTGCCATTTACCGGGAAGGTACGGGTCATGTCACCCGCATAGCCAGAGGGTATCTGTGCGCCACAATCGCAAAGAATCAGGCGATCTTTTTCAATAATGTTACCATGGTAATGATTGTGCAGTGTTTGGCCATTTTGTGTGAAAATGATCGGGAAAGAAAGCTCTCCACCACCCATCAGTGCCGTGCTGTTCACCAGTCCGCTCACTTCGTATTCCATCATGCCTGCCTTAGAAGCATGCATGGCGGCCAGGTGCATGTCACCGGTCAGGTCTACCGCCTTGTCCAGTTCTACCAGCTCTGCTTCTGTCTTGATTTCACGCTGCGCAATAATGGTCTTGATCAACGGCATAGACGCCTTGTCAGCTACTTGAGCTGCCGGAATGTCCAGCCAGTGATGCAGCTTCAAGGTGTGCTCATCGCGATATGGAGGCAGGAAGTGTATGGTCCTGCCTTTGCTCATGGCAGTTCTCAAATCATCTACCAATGCAGCAGCCGGAGCGGTATTGGTCACTCCCACATTAGCAGCTTGCTCAGCAATACTGGGCAAGGGACCGGTCCAGACAACGTCATCCACCGTCAGTTCATTGCCATAAATGGTGCTACTTCCTTCGTCTACATCAATGATGGCGGCCAAAGAAGCCTGGTTCATGGCGAAGTAATAGAGGAAGGTGCTGTCTTGCTTGAAATGGTACCAGTTATCTCTGTAGTTCATGCCGGTTTCCTCGTTGCCGAGAAAAAGCAAGATGCCTGAATCAATGGCTTTTGAAAGTGCTGCCCTGCGGGCGGTATAGGTAGACTTGTCGAACATAGTTATTTTAAATATGAAGCGGATTTGGACTCAAGTTCCCTCAATTTAACAGATATCTCATTCAATTCTCGTTCAGCTATGGCGAGACTCTTTTTCTGAGTGTTGGTCGGTTCAGAAGTGGTTCCATAAAAGATGCCTCTCACTCTTCCAATGCGTCTTCTCACTGAAGGTGGCGCAAACTCAGCATTGTCTGAAATGACTGAACGACCGTTCAGTGCCTTATCAAGTGCCATGTATTTCTGTCTGAACTTGTAGATTTCCTGCAATTGAGCAGCATTCTCCTTTTCCTTGTTTAGGAGCCTTTGTCGAGATATGGCCAGCTTTTCCAGCGATTCATCAATTGACCGATTTACCTGATTGGCCAGCATATCCAACGTGCCCACTTTTTGCTGGAAGGCAAACAGGGCTTCTTTATCAGCGGCAGGCAGGGTGCTGTTATTCAAAGCTTCCACCTTGAAAGTTTGTTGCTCACCCAGGTCAGCCCAAACACCATTATCGATGCGTGACATGGTCACTGAGTATTCTCCAGGAGGTACCATGGGGCCTTCGGGGTTTCTACCCGCTTGTGTCAGTCGATAACCGAATGACCTGAGGTTCCAGTAGATGCGGTGAACGCCTTTGCCCTGAGGGCCGGTAATGCGCCTGATCAGGTCTCCTTTGCTATCGAAGATGGAGAAAACCAATGCGCTACGCTCTTCCTCCGCCTCCGCTTCTAACTCGTCCCAGCTTGGGTAGGGTATAGGTTTGCCTTCTTTCACCAATGCTGATTCTCGTTGTTTGCGCTGCTGGGCTAGGCTGGGAGAAGATGCATTGATGCGATAGGTAAATACGGCACCAAAACCCGGGTTGGGAGAGGAGTAAAAACCATGGCCCAGCGAATAGCTATCCGGATTGGATACCACGTATTGCAAGGCATTTTTAACCCCAAAGAGGTGCGCTGCTTTGTCCGATACTGCCTTAGAGGCCTCTCTCAAATAAGAGTAGTCATCCAAAATGTAGAAACCGCGACCAAATGAGGCGGCTACCAGGTCATCTTCTCCCTGGTGTATTTCCAGGTCACGAATAGGAATGGTAGGGATGCCTCTGGTGAATTTGTTCCAACTTGCACCTCGGTCAAGTGAGAAATACATCCCAAACTCGGCACCCAGGAAAAGCAAGTTCTCATTGACATGGTCCTGATAAATGCTCCAGGCAAATTCGTTTTCAGGAATGCCTTGAGTCATAGATTGCCAGGTAGCGCCTTTGTCGGAACTTCTGAAAATGTAGGGCTTATAGTCGCCATACTTGTGGTAGTTCAGCGTAACGAAGATTTCATTGGCATCGTGTCTGCTGGCGTGAATGTCAGAGACATAAGCCCTGGCAGGTACACCCGGCAGGTTGCTACTGCTGCGCCAGTTTTGGCCATTGTCTTCGGTAATGCGAATGAGCCCGTCATCTGTACCTACCATCAGTAGTCCTTCCTGTAAAGGCGACTCGTCCATGGCTACGATTGAGCCTAGTGGAGAGGTAAATACGTTTTTGAAAATGGCATCTACCGACCAAACACGGCCCATGACTTCTTTCTCATTGCGATCTTCTTGTCTCGTCAGGTCATCGCTAATTGCGGTCCAGGTATCTCCACGGTCATCACTGCGAAAAACCTTATTGGCTGCGAAATAGAGCCTTTTGGGGGCGTGTGGACTGATGATCAATGGAGAATCCCAGTTCCATTTTAAGGCTGGTTCACCATCGCCTGGCTGAGGCTGAATGTCTATTTTTTCACCACTTTTCTTATCATATCGCACTATACCCGCGTATTGATATTGTGAATAGACAATGTTTGGGTCGGTGGGGTCTACCCTGGTTTGGAAGCCATCGCCACCTTGAGTGAAATACCAGTCGCTGTTTTTGATGCCTCTCCTGTTGATGGTTTGCGAAGGACCGCCCATTGAGTTGTTGTCTTGCGTGCCTCCATACACATTGTAGAAGGGCTTGGCATTGTCTATGCCCACTCGGTAATATTGGGTAAGCGGCATGTTGTCGGTGAATCGCCAGGTGTCCATGCCGTCCCAACTTTCGTAAATACCGCCATCGCAGCCAATCATGATGTAGTTGGGGTCATTGGGGTCAAAAACCACCTCATGACTATCCACATGCTTTTGGTCTTCGTTGATGCGGCTGAAGGTCTTGCCACCATCATTGGTCACATTGGTACGCATGTCTACCGAGATCACCCGATCAAATTGGTTGGGATCAGGGAAAAGCTCCATGTAGTACTGGGCGTCTACTACCATGTAATCGCTGCGTTTCTCCCAGCTTTCGCCATGGTCTGCCGAGCGATAAAAGCCTTTGGTACGGTCTGTACCCGCTACCAGGGCATACACAACTTCTGGTTTTTGCGGAGACACAGCCAAAGCAATTCTGCCCAGATCGCCACCAGGCAAGCCATTTTTCAGTTGTTTCCAATTGGCACCGCCATCAGAAGATTTATAAACTGCACCTTCGGGTCCGCCTGCTATGAGTATGCCGAAATGCCTGCGTCTTTGGTATGAGGAGGCATAGAGAATATCAGGATTGGATGGGTCCATGGCCAGGTCAGAAATGCCCGTGTTTTCGCTTACATGTAGCACCCTGTTCCAGCTTTCTCCACCATCTGTGGTTTTGTAGAGGCCACGTTCTCCGCCAGCCGACCAAAGCGGCCCTTGCGAAGCCACATAGACCACATCGGTATTTCTCGGATCTACCACAATTTTGCCTATGTGCTCAGAGGTTTTCAGCCCCATATGCTGCCAGCTTTTACCGGCATCTATGCTCTTATAAACCCCATCGCCATAGCCGACCGATCGCTGACTGTTGTTTTCACCAGCACCCAGCCAAATCACATTGGGATTGTGCGGATCGAGCGTGATGGTACCGATAGAATAGGAGCCATAGTCGTCAAAAATAGGCTGCCAAGTGGTGCCGGCATTCACGGTTTTCCACACATTGCCTGAGGCGATGGCCACATAACGAATGCTCCGGTTATTTGGGTTGACCGCAATGTCGGTAATGCGTCCACCGGTATGCCCGGGACTCAAATTCCGAATGGGAATGCGGCCGTATTCTGCTGCATTAAAGGTCGGAGTTTCGGGCTGTTGCTGCTTTTTTCTTCGCTGTGCCTGGGTGGTACCTGATACCAACAAAAGCACTATCATCAGAAATGGAATGGCTATTCTTTTCATCATGGGTCGATTTTTTATGGTCTGGACTTTTAGCGATTTGAGTTCAGGCGCTTGTCAATGCCACCTGCCGGTAGATTGGTCTGGAGGTATCTTGTCAAAAGCTCCCGAAGGTGTCGACTGGTGTTTTCCCCTTCAAAAATGCCGTGTGAACGATTGGGGTAGGCCATCATGCTAAAATACTTGTTGTGCTTGATGAGCTCGTTGATCACCACTTCTGCATTTTGATAGTGCACATTGTCATCGCCTGTACCGTGGATAATCAGCAGATTGCCTTCCAGGTTTTTGGCATGGGTGAAAGGAGAGCCGTTCTTATAGTTTTCGGCATTTTCCCAAGGCAGGCCCATATAGCGTTCCTGGTAAATGTTGTCGTAAAGCAGCTGGTTGCCCACGGGAGCTATGGACATGCCCGTTTTATAGATTTCAGGGTAGCGGAACATCATATTCAGGGTCATGGAACCACCGCCACTCCAGCCCCAAATGCCTATGCGGTCAGCATCTACAAAGTCAAACTTTTTCATCACGGCCCTGGCGCCTTTGGCCTGGTCGTGTGAGGCCAGAATACCAATCTGCCCATAGACGCTTTTGCGCCATTCTCTACCCCTGGGAGCGGGTGTACCTCGGTTATCAAGGCTGATGATCACATAGCCTTGCTGGGCCAGCATGGTATGCCAGAGGTAGTTACTGCCTCCCCAGCGATCGAGCACGGTTTGTCCGGCAGGTTCTCCATAGACATGAAAGAGCACCGGGTACTTTTTATTGGGGTCAAAGTCATGGGGCTTGATCATCCAACCGTCCAGCTCCACGCCATCCTCAATGGTCACACGGAAGAATTCATGAGGCGTTTTGGCCATACCTGCCACCGCTTTTGCCGCCTCAGCATTGTCTTCCAGTACACGGATAACTTTGTGATTGGGCAGCGAAACTAAATCGGTGGTGGTGGGTTTACCAAAGCTTGAATAGGTATGAAAGGCCCATTTGGCATTAGGAGAAACCTGGTAGCTGTGGGTGCCTGACTGGTCTGCAGGAGAGATGCGCTCGGCTTTTCCTTTTCCGTTGAGTTTGGAGCGATAGAGGTAGCGCTGAGTCGGGTTATCAGGTGAGGCAATGTAATAGGCCCAGCCTTTATTCTCGTCCAGGTGCTGGATGGAGACCACATCGAAATCCCAGGGGGTAAGCACTTTGGCTTCACCGGTTTTAGAGATTTCATAAATGTGTTTCCAGCCGTCTCGTTCACTTACCCAGGTAAAAGCTTTGCCATCTTTAATCCATTTCAAGTCATTGTGCATCTGAACCCAGGCATCGTCTTTTTCGGTCATCATCAGCTTCACGCTGCCATTGCTGGCATTGGTGAGCATCACCTTGTTGGTGTTCTGTTTGCGGTTGAGCTGCTGTACTACCATTTCTTCATTATTAGCCCAGTCCATGCGGGCCAGGTAATGCTGGCGCTTGTCTCCTTCAATGTTCATCCACTGGGTAGCACCACCACTGGCGCTTACTACACCTATTCGTGCAGCAGAGCCATCGGTGCCTACTTTGGGGTATTGAATGGGGATGGTCCGGGAATAATTCGAATCGGTATTGTTAACCATTAGGAAATCGCGAATGCCATGGGCATCCAGTTGCCAATAGGCAATGCGTTTGCTGTCCGGGCTCCATCTGAAGCCATCGCGCTGGCCCAATTCTTCTTCATACACCCAGTCGAAGGTGCCATTGATGATCTTAACAGTGCCATCTGAGGTAAGTGGAGTAATCTTCCCTGTGCCCAGATCTTCCACATAAATGTTATGCTTTTGCACATAACCCACCTTGCTATTGTCAGGTGAAAACTTGGCAAACATCATGGTACCTTCTTCAAATTTTGCCCCTAGCTGCTTCAGGTCTCCGCTTTCCAGATCGAGCACCCAATAATCGCCTTTGGTATTGAGCCGCCAAACCCGCTTGGTATTCGTGAAGATGAGCATCTTCTTTTTGTCGGGCGACCAGATGTAATTGCTGACGGCCAAGGGTGATGATTCACCCTGTGGGACTAGTTTTTCAGCACCAATGAGCACTGTGCGCTCTCCGCTAGCCGTTTGGTAGCGGATAATCTCGCGAGCACCTGAGTAGGCTTGCGAAGGTTCCAGGGTAGTATAGGCATCGCCATTTTCGATCCATCTGTTGGGGCCGTTGCGCTTGAGTGAAAATTCGGATGAGCTGAAGATGCGTTCCAGGCTGAGCATGCCATCATTTTGTCCCACGACTGGTAGGGTCAGGGCGATGGAAAGGAGGGTCAATAAAAGTCGTTTCATAAGTTCATGTTTACCTGAGAATAAAGCCGTCCCGCAAGGGGTCTTCCGGGTCGATCAGCCAGCGATTCTGGCCGACTATATAAGCATTTCCCTCTACCTGAGGAATTACTGCTGCATGCGGGCCATAGTCCTGTGTTTCCACCACCGAGGCCTTGAAGGTGGTGCCTAAAATGCTTTCGATTACAAAGGTTTCATCCCCTTGTTTGATTTCACCACGGGCATGGTGTATGGCCATGCGACCAGATACACCTGAACCGGTGGGGCTGCGATCAACTTCTCCTTCAGCGAAAATGCAGACATTGCGGCTGTGTGAGTTGGGGTCTAAAGTTTTTTCGCTGATGAAAATGGTGCCGTACAAGAAGCTCAAATCCACCTCAAAAGGATGATCGATTCCCTGACTCGATGCCATCACAGCCCGTTTGATGTCCGTGCCTTTTTGAACGTGCTCCTGCACATTCTCCTTGTCGAGAGAGATGCCCAAAGCATCAGCATCTACATAGGCGTAGAATGCACCGCCATAGGCCAGGTCATAATTCACTTTTCCGATTCCGGGAACATCAACTGACAAGTCGAGGTCCAATACAAAGGAGGGCACACAGTGGAAATAGACCCCTGTTACTTTGTTATTGGCCACATTGGCGAAGGCGTAAATTCTGCCGCAGGGGGCATCGATGGTTACATTGGTGATGGGTGCTTTTTTGGCTACCCAGCCCATTTCTACCGCAAGCTTGGTAATGGCAATTACGGCATGACCACACATGGTGCTATAGCCTTCATTGTGCACAAATAGGATTCCGAAATCAGCACCCTCGTCATTGGGCGGCACCAGCACACAGCCATACATATCGGCATGGCCACGCGGCTCAAACATGAGGGCAGTGCGGTACTCATCATGGTGCTGCTTCATGTACCTGCGATAAGCGAGTACCGAGTCACCTTGTAGTTCGGGCAGGCCGCTGAGAATCACGCGAAGGGGTTCACCACCGGTATGCATGTCGATGGTTTCTATGGCCCGCCAACTCTCCGGTTTTGGGAAAGTCTGTTGGGCCAATATCTTCTCGTAAGTGCTCATGCGTAACGTTCTACGGCCAGAAGTGAAGAGTTGACTGCGGGTTTTTCACCCACTATTTCATCGGAGATCATTTGCCCTGTTATAGGCCCGAGCGTCCAACCGAGCATGGCATGGCCAGTACCTACGTGCAGGTTCTTGTATCGCTCAGAACGACCGATGTAGGGGAGTCCGTCAGGGGTGCAGGGGCGAAGGCCTGCCCAGGGTTTGATATTTGAAAAGTCTGTATCGCGGAATTGCGGCATAAACTCTTTCACACCTTTCACGATTCCTTCGACCCTGCGTGGATTGATGTCTAATTGCGTACCCGCTATTTCCATGGTACCGGCAAAACGCAGACCTCCGATCATGGGGGTGGTGGCAATCTTGGCTTCGGTAAGAATGGAGGGCAGCTTGGGCATGACAACCGGGCTGGGTAGTGTGAGGCTGTAGCCTTTACCGGCTTGCAGCGGAATGTCGATCTTGAGCTGCTTCATGATCAGAGGTGACCAGGCACCCGCTGCCAACACAAATTCATCGGCTTTCAATTCTCCGGCAGAGGTTTCTATTGCTTCTATCTGCTGGCCATTGTGCCGTATTTTCTGTAGCTCGGTATTGTATCGAATGTCGATGCCTGCCTGGATCAGTTTCTCCTTAAAATCCTTCATAAAAACATGAGGGCTCATCCAGCCATCACAACCAAAGTACACGGAGCCCACAGTATCGTATTGCACGCCAGGGTCTAGTTTCTCTGTTTCCGACTGGTTCAAAACCTCTGCCTCGAGGCCATAGCCTTTGGCCATGTCTACCAATTCAGCTTCATGGTGCAGGGTGGCTTCGGTTTTGCAGACCATGAGCAAGCCGGGCTTTGTATACCCCGCCTCTATGTTTTCTTCGCTTAGAATGTCTTCGTACAGTTGCTGGCTTTTTACAGTCAGCTCGTAGAGTACTTCGGCACCGGCTTTTACCTTCTTTTGGGTAGCTGCTTTTTTGAAAAGTAAGCCCCAACGGATCAGGTCGCGGTTTAGCCTGGGTTTGATGTAAAATGGGCTTTCCGGGTTGAGCATCCAGCGCAGTCCCTGACTAATGATGCCCGGTGAAGCCAGGGGTATCAGGTGGCTGGGTGCTACATAACCTGCGTTGCCAAAAGAGCAATTGTCGTTGCCATCAGTATTGTCAATGATGGTTACTTCCACTCCTTTTTGGTGGAGAAAATAAGCGGTGCTGAGCCCTACAATGCCTGCACCAATTATGATCACTTTCTTTTCTTTCATTTGTTATATCACCTGGAACCCATATGCGTATGGGTCATCGTCATCTATCACTATGGTATTGTATCCTGTAATTCTGGCCCAACCTTCAATGCTGGGTATGATGGCGTCATGATCGCCTAGTTTCAACACATCCTCCACCTTGCCGGTAAACTGGCTGCCGATGATACTTTCATGGACAAATTGATCGCCCTTGTTCAGTTTCCCTTTGGCTACCCATTGTGCCATGCGTGCTGAAGTACCTGTGCCACAGGGTGAGCGATCAATGGCTTTGTCTCCATAGAAAACGGCATTTCTGGCAGTAGAACTGTCCTGGGTGGGAGCACCGGTCCACAGTACATGACTTAGTCCACCGATGGTGTCATTTTGAGGGTGTTTGAAGCTGTGAGCAGCATTGATGCGCTCTCTGATTTTCAAACTCCAGCCAATGAGCTGCATGGCAGTATAGTCGGCCATGTCGCGGTAGTTTTCCTGTGGGTCTACAATGGCGTAGTAGTTGCCACCATAGGCCACATCTACGGTAAGGATACCCAGATCGGGGCACTCTACTTCAATGTTTTCTTTGGCCAGGTAAGCGGGCACGTTGGTCAGTTTTACGGCTGTTACCTTTTTGCCTTCTTGCTGGTAGTCGATGGTGACAATACCGGCCGGGGTTTCCAGCCTCAGGTGGCCAGGCTTCTTTGGGGTTACCAGCCCTTCTTCAATCATAATGGTGACCGTGCCGATGGTGCCATGACCGCACATAGGCAGGCAGCCGCTGGTTTCTATAAATAGCACACCAATGTCATTGGCTGGGTCAGCAGGTGGGTAGAGAATGCTACCCGACATCATGTCGTGTCCGCGTGGTTCGAACATGAGGCCTTTCCTGATCCAGTCGTATTCTTTGAGGAAATGCTGGCGCTTTTCGCTCATATTGGCCCCTTCGAGCAGTGGCCCGCCTCCCGCCACCAGGCGCACAGGGTTGCCGCAGGTATGGGCATCGATGCAGAAGAATCGCTTTGTATTCAATGGGCTAAGGTTATAAGGTTTGAATGGATTAAGGTGTTCATAGTCGCTTATCGTTTTGTCGATTTCCTGGCGCTCGAAACAATCTTACTTATTTCAAGTGCTTCTTGCTTTAGAGGTTTGATCAACTTCACATCTGCCAGACTCGCCTCTTCCATGACTTCCAGCCAGAACAAAGTTTCATCCGCTTCTTCTGTTACAATAGACATTTTTGCAAAGAACTCCCTGTCAGATCTGGCAATACAAGCTGCTCGATAGTTCGCTGCTGTGGAAGTGGCCGATCTTATGATTTGCTTACCGACAATTCTAATAGTATCTGTCTTTTTGAGATTATCATAAAACAATATAATTGCTACCGATAAAGCCTTGGTTCTTTTTTTGAATGCTTCGATGAATTGAATCTTATCCATAATTTTATTTTAAAGAGTTAAACATAAAAATTATGACACATGACTTGAGTTTGCAAATTGACTCCTTGCCTCATTCATCCCTTCTCTCCTTTCCTCCTTAATCCATTTAGAATATAAAGTGCCGCACTCAAGTCTTCCAGGGCGTGTCCCACCGACTTGAAGAGCGTTATTTCCTGATTAGACTTTCGTGCTAATTGATCGGCAGCACAAAGGCCTTTGAGTTCGTTTTGAATGTCTTCTTCTTTGATCACCCCTTCTGCCAACGGAATGGCCAGGTCACCTGTCTCCTTCAATGCTCCCGGATGGTCAATGTACAGGGTACAGCGCTTCAACGCTTCATCATCCGTTTCGCGCATATCTGGTCTATAAGCACCTACCAAATCCAGATGTTGACCGGGTTGTAGCCATTTGCCAAAAACCAATGGTTCCAGGCTCAGCGTGGCCACAGAAATGATGTCCGCAGATTTCACTCCATCTTCCAAATTCCCGACTGCTTTCAAGGTCACAGATAAGTGATTCAGCTCTTTTGCCAGAGCCTCCGCTTTCTCCACTGACCGACCCCAAATCAGTATTTTCTCAATGGGTCGTACGCTGCAATGGGCTTGAATCAGTTCTGGAGCAAGGGCGCCAGTACCTACCATGAGTAAGGTCTTCGCTTCGGGTTTGGCCAGGTAACTGGCGGCCAGGGCAGAGGTAGCAGCCGTGCGCTTTACAGTCAAAGCTTTGGCGTCCATGAGGCAGTCTACCAGGCCATTTTTTGCATTGATGAGCGTGTAAGTGCCCTGGATAGAAGGCAGGTCGAATTGGCCATTGTAAGGCGATACGGTGACGGTTTTAATGCCTACATACTCGCCATTGCTCCAGGCGGGCATAAGAAGCAGTGTGGAGGTGTTTTCGCCTACTCCATTCTCGTATTCGTAATGATGCCTTTGAGGTACTTGATAATCTCCACAGAAAGCTGCCTTTAATAGGGGCAAAAACTCCTGATAGTTGAATGTTTGATCAATATCTGCTGCGGAGATCATTCTCATGAATCGCCTGATTTCTTTTCCTGAATGTAATGGTCGATTACTTTTTCAAGCAGTGGCAAAGTCAATGTGCCTTCTGAAAGCAATGCATTGTGGAATTCCCTCACGTCAAAGTCCTCACCCAAATCGGCTTCTGCCTTCTTTCTAAGTTCCTTGATTTTCAGCTCTCCTATTTTGTAAGAGAGCGCTTGTGCCGGCCAGGCAATATAGCGGTCGGTTTCAGTGGTGCATTCGTGAATAGATAGGGCGGTGTGCTCTGCCAGGTAGTCGATGACCTGTTGGCGGGTCCAGCCATAGGAGTGAATGCCCGTGTCTACTACCAGTCGGCAAGCACGCCACATCTCGTAGGTCAGTCGGCCAAAATCTTCATAGGGCGTTTCGTACATGCCCATTTCTATGCCCAGGTATTCTGAATAGAGCCCCCAGCCTTCGCCAAAGGCTGATATATACATGTTGTTGCGAAAGCGTGGCAGGTGCTCCAGCTCTTTGGTGAGGGCGCTTTGTAAGTGGTGGCCGGGCACGGCTTCATGCAGGGTGAGCGAAGGCATGACATACAGCGGTCGGCTAGGTAGATCATAGGTATTTACCCAGTATTCACCAGCTCTTGTACTTTTCAAGGGTGCTCCGGAATAACGGCCTCCGGTGTATTTGGGAGCTAAATGAGGAGCAACAGGTTCTACGGTATAAGGCTGACGGGGGAGCCTGCTGAAGAGGGCTGGAAGTCGGCCATCTGCTTTTTTAGAAAGGTAGGCTGCGAAGCTCAAAAGCTCTCTGGGTGTTTTGGGGTAGAATTGCGGATCGGTTCTCAGAAACTGGATGAATTCCTTTCGGGAGCCCTGAAAACCAGCCTTGTTCTTCGCCTCTTCCATCTCGGCTTTGATGCGCTCTACTTCACTCAGCCCAAGGTCATGTATCTCTTTCACCGTCATGTCGAGTGTAGAGAAATGGTTGGCCCTTACCTGGTAATATTCTTCGCCTCTGGGCCAATGCCTGGCGCCAATCTGATCAGGGGCATTGGGAAAATACTCGTTGTCGAAAAAGTCTTTTACCAGGCGATAACCCGCAAGAGCTCCCTGCTCCACCGCTGCTTTCCCATCTTGGGTTAGCTGCGCTTTCTGAGCATCTGAAAATGAAGCTGGAAACTTAAGAAATGGCGCATAGAAGCTGCTTTCTTCAGTGCTTCCCTCCAAATGCGTATCGTAGGTGACTTCATAACCTCCCAGTATTTCCTTTGGCAACGCAATGCCCAGGTCGAGGCCTTTCCGCATCAAGTCGATGTGCTGCTGGGCATAATCTGGGAAAGCCTTCAGGTCGCGTATGTAATCAGTATAATCCTCCTCTTTTGAGAACCGGTAGCGCTTTGGCCTGCCCGCAAAACTCATGTGAAAACCCGCATCGATCATGATGGGGTTGAGGTAGCTTTTGTACTCGTATTTGGTGATGTCTTCCTTCAGCCGGTAGGTCATCAACTCCACACTGATCTGGTCGGTGAGTTCCATGCTGGAGACATCCAGCGCATTGAGCTTTTCGATCATTTCAGCCGCAAAATCCGCCCGTGCTTCGAAATCAGCCTCGGTATATCGGCCTAGTGGAAACTGCTCCCTTTCCTCTTCGGTGAGGAACTCCTTGTTTCGGACTTCTTCGAGGATGCTATCCAGACCATTAGAAGTTGGGCTGGGTTCGCAAGCCACCATGAACACGAGAATAACAGGAATAAGGAGCTTTTTCATAGTACTAGGTTTGGGTGGTTTCTCCGTCTACAAGTCGCCAAATGCCCAATGGGTTGGCGGCCTGAAGTGCTTTGGGAAGTTGTGCATCGGGCCAGTTTTGAAAGCAAATGGGCCGTGCAAAACGCTCGATGGCATCGGTGCCAACAGAGGTATACTTGCCATTGGTACTGGCTGGGTATGGACCTCCATGATGCATGGCCGGACAAACCTCTACACCGGTAGGCACTCCATTGAAAAGGATGCGACCCACCTTCTCTTGCAGTGATTTTACAACTGTGTCATTTTGTGACAGGTCGTTTTCTGTAGCCACCAGTGTACCAGTGAGTTGGCCTTGAAGGCCAGCGGCAACCTGATTCATTTCATCAGCATTTTGACACACTACCAGCAAGGTAAATGGCCCAAAAATCTCTTCGTGTAGGCGAGGGTTTTTCATGAAGTCTACTGCACTTACAGTGGCGGTGGCTGCATGGCCCTGAGCGCCTTCACTATTTAAGTTTTCAGCCGAAGCTTCTGTGCCCAGTTCGCTCATCAGCTCAGCTTTGTGCTTGCCATAGGTCTGCGCAATTTTTTCGTTGAGCATGGTGCCCGATACGCCTAGTAGGCTGCTGGCCAATGCTTCACTGAATTCGGCCAATGCTTCTGAGGCTATGCCCACGAGAAGGCCGGGGTTGGTGCAAAACTGACCGACACCCAGGGTGACAGAAGCTGCCATGCTTTCTCCCAATGCTTTGGGATTTTCTGCCAGCTTTTCTGGTAGCAGAAATGTTGGGTTGATGCTGCCCATTTCCGCATAAACAGGAATGGGCTCTTCACGCTGCGATGCCACATCGAACAGGGCCCTGCCTCCTCTTAAAGAGCCAGTAAAACCTACCGCTTTTACATCAGCATGTTGCACCAGTTGCTGCCCTACGGGTATGCCTCCATTGACCATGGAAAAGACACCATCAGGCATATTCGTTTTTTCAGCTGCCGTGAGAATGGCTTTTGAAATCAATTCGTTGGTACCCAGATGTGATTCGTGACCTTTGACAATCACCGGGCAACCGGCTGCCAGGGCAGAGGCGGTGTCTCCACCAGCTGTTGAAAATGCCAGTGGAAAATTACTGGCACCAAAGACCACGACTGGCCCTAGTGGCACCTGCATTTTGCGTAAGTCGGCCTTTGGAATGGGCGCTCTGTCCGGCTGAGCCGTATCGATGGTAGCATTTACCCAGGAACCTTCTCTCACCAGGCTGGCGAAGAGTTTGAGCTGATTGCAGGTTCGGCCACGCTCACCCTGAATTCTGCCTGCTGGCAATCCAGATTCTCCACAGGCTCTTTCTACCAGGGCATCGCCCAGGTTCATAATTTCTTCTGCTATGGCATCGATAAAGTGGGCCTTTTGGGCCGGTTCAACGGTTCGGTAGCTGGCAAATGCAGCTTTTGCCTTTGCTACGGCCGCATCAATTTCAGAGGGGCTAGCAACAGCAAATGATTCTGCAAAAGCAGAACCATTTCCCGGATTGTATGAAGTAAGTGTATCGGTGCCCTCGCTTGAGGCTTGGTTACCGATGAAGTTGGTTCCTTTGATCATAGATTGAGATAATCTGGTAATTCGGGCCTGTTGGCCAAACCTGTTTCAATAACGTTGATGACATGCGCCCGTTCAGCTCCTGAAAGTGGCAGCCTTGGTGCGCGTACATGTTCTGTACCTATGCCAGTATAGACTTCGGCCAGCTTGATGTTTTGCACCAGTTTTGGGTTAATGTCTAGCTCTAACAGAGGTAAGAACCATCGGTAAATTTTCAAAGCCTCATCGTATCGACCGGCCTTGTATAGTTTATGAATGGCAACGGTTTCGGCAGGGAAGGCACAAACCAGCCCGGCCACCCAGCCATTGGCACCCATAAAGATGCTTTCCAGTGCCAGAGTATCTACCCCTGATAGAATCTTGAAGCGATCGCCAAAGCGGTTGATCATGCGAGTGATGTTGGAGATATCACGGGTCGACTCTTTCACTGCCTGGATGTTGTCATGGGCAGCCAGCTCTTCGAACATGTCCAGGGTCACTTCGATCTTATAATCTACCGGATTGTTGTAGATCATGATGGGCAGGTCGGTAGACTCAGCTATTGTTTTAAAATACACTACCGTTTCATGATCTCCTGCCTTATAGCGCATTGGAGGCAGCATCATCAAGCCACTGGCACCATTCCTGGCTGCTTTTTCCGCAGCAAGAATGGCCCCTTTTGTGGTTTGTTCGGCTATATTCATGATTACGGGTACTTTTCCATCTACCATAGACACGGTGGCGCTTACCAATTCATCCTTCTCATCTTCCATGAGCGAACTGGCTTCCCCGAGGGTGCCTCCGAGTATAATTCCGTCTACACCAGCTGCTAACTGAGCTTTGATGTTGGTTTCAAACATGGCCAGATCTAACTGGTCATCGGCTGTAAATTTGGTGGTTACCGCAGGGTAAACTCCTTCCCAGGCTACTTTCATTGTCTTCTTTATTATGCGTCATTGCAAGCTTGCCTACCCGTTGGTAGACATTGTTTCAGACACTGTGGTAACTAACCAAAGAACCTGAATGCTCGCGCTGACACCGAATTATTTATAGAATAAAGGTAGGTGGCTGTTTTGCGATTTTCACTGCTGATATTCGCAAAAACTAATATGATTTTGACATATTTGCTATCTGATAGATAGAATACTGGTCTAAATCATACCATGAAGGTTCTACCCTTTAAAATTCCCAAGACGGCAGAAAGCGCTTTTCATACTCAGATAGATGAGGAGCCTTACTTTTATGACACCCTGCATCAGCATCCGGAATTTCAGTTGACATTGATTGAGCAAAGCACGGGGAGCTTTATACATGGTGACTATGTGGGAAACTTTGCACCGGGTGAAGTATTCGTGATTGGGGCCAATGTGCCTCATGTGTTTCGCTGTGATGACCGCTATTACCAGGAAAACGAGGTGGGTGCTGCCCGTGCCCTGACCCTCTTTTTTGATCAGAGGACATTTGGCACGCCATTCCTTGAGTTGCCTGAAGCCAGGGCGCTTACTGATTTTATGACGGTGGCACAAAGAGGCCTGAAAGCAAAGCCTGAATTGGCTGAAGCGATGGGAGGAATGATTCGGCAGCTGTTTGAAATACAAGGCATGGAGAAGTTGATTTTGCTGCTTCAGATTCTGAACCGGTTGGCCGCCAGTACCGACCATGATTATCTTACCAGCCATGGACCTGGCAAGGGGCTAAAGGAATCGGAGGGGCAGCGACTGAATGACATTTTTCACTTTACCATGAAGGAGTATACAAGGCCCATCAAACTAGAGGAAGTGGCTGCCATTGCGTACATGAGTCCGTCTGCTTTTTGCCGTTACTTCAAGCAGCATACCCGAAAGACCTATTTAGACTTTCTGAATGAATACCGAATTAGTCAGGCCTGCCGCTTGTTGATGGAAACAGACATGGCGGTTTCTGAGGTCTGCTATGAGTCGGGGTTTAATAACCTTTCCAACTTCAATCGCAAGTTCAAAGCGGTGATGGGGGTAACGCCTAAGGGCTATGCGAAATCGTTGTAGCCGCAGAGGACGCTAAATTATCATAGGTTGGGTAAGCCAGCGATAGTGGTAATAGAAGCTGCGTCAAATGCAGGAACAACACGCTGATCTTCATTTTCTTTTGCTTGCACAAAAGAAAACGAAGCAAAAGAAAAGTGCACCAACCTGCCTTTGCCGAAGCGGCTACGCTCAGGCAGGCATCAAAACCATTAGGTGAGCATTGTGCAAAACACCTTTATGCTCAGCTGATGGTCACGCTGATGTTGGATCCCAGCCGCACCTTATGCGACCGGTGCGATAGGTCCAATTCATAGTTAGTCCTGATTGGAGATCATCAACATTAGAAGATCTTTTCACGAAACACAAAGGCTAAGCCTACTCGTGATACAAATAGTAAAGAAGTGGGCGGAGTCCAAATACTCATAATCGTCACAGGTATGCGAAGTCGTTCTAACAGCAAAGAGCGCCATTGTCTCACTTACTTTTTAGTACGTCATCTTGAGCATAGCGAAAGATCTTATCTCGATTGTCCAGTGCCAGCTTAATCGAGATGATCGAATCTTTGAAGATAGGCCTAATCCAAACCCTCATTATGATTAAAAGTCAGGAGTGCCAGCGGCAATTTTATCTTGCCACTCGGCACAACCGAGCGACTGGTGATCCCGCCTTGTTGGCGCGTAAATCAGAGAACCTGCGACAGTCCTCACATCCATCAGTGTCACTCGCAGAGGACGCTGATGAAGTAGCGGCATCACTCATTCCGCAGCACATTCACAGGTTCAGTATTCGTAATCTGGAATGTACGCGACAGAATAGTCAACAATGCAATGCCAATCACAATCAAGGCAGGCACTGCAAAAAGCCCAAGCTGAATGTCGATGTGGTAAGCGTAGCCCTCCAACCAATTCTGTATGGCTAAATAGGTAACCGGAATGGCCAATAATGTGGCAATGATGATGAGCTTGGCAAACTCCTTAGTAAGCAGCGAAATGATCTGACTGATAGAAGCACCTAACACCTTGCGAATGCCAATCTCTTTCTGCCTTTTAGCCACGGTAAAGGAGGCCAGCCCAAAAATCCCCAGGCAGGTAATGAGTAATGCAAAAAGGCTCAGTGTGCTGAAAACAGTCTGAAATTGCTCATCGGCCCGGAAGTGCTGATCAAATTTTTCATCCAGGAAAAAGTACTCAAAGGGGCTGTTGAAATTGGCATTGTACAACTCCTCAATCTCGGCCATTTGATCTTTAATATTGCCTGGATTAGTGCGGATGCTGAAGTATACGCCCCAATTATAGGAGTGCCTGAATACCATAGGAATGTGATTAGACTTCACCCCGGTTTGATGAAAGTTTTTAAGGACTCCCACAATCTTGCTCTCATCCCCAAAGGTCACTTTCCGGCCAATCGCATTCTGCGGGTCGGTGATGCCCCACAGCCTGAGCGCTTCTTCATTCACGATCACATCACCGCCCTGCTTTACTCCTTCGCGAAAATTTTCGCCTGCCAGCAGTTCCATTTTCATACCCGGTATAAAATGCTCATCGAAGAAATAGGTAAAGAAATTGTAGCTGTGACGTTCGTCAGAGCCAATCAGGTTGATTCCTGTGGTGCTGCCCATCATGCTCGTTGGCAGACCAGGAATGGCGTTAGACAACGAGATGTTATTGAAAGCAGGTTGACTCAAAAGCTGATCGCGGAAAGGGCCGAAATTTTTCATTTCGGTGCCGGTGGCCGGTGCTTTGATCACGACCATCTGCTCACTGTTTAGTCCCAGGTCTTTGGTTTGCATATACTCCAACTGGCGAATAGACGTAAAAGTCTGGATGAGTAGGAAAGTGGCAATAGCGAATTGAAAAATCACCAGACTTTTCCTTAGCCATACCCCAGTGCTGGAGTTCGAAAACTTGCCTTTCAGTATGGTGATAGGGTTTTGAGAGGCAATGGTATAAGCCGGGAAGAGGCCTCCTAAGAAACTACTAATGAGGACGATCGCTGTAAAAAGTACCCAGAACATAGGAATGCTCAATAGTGTAAACCCTGACGGTAAGCCAGCAAGGTGCACAAACTGCTCAGTCAGAATGGCGACTATGCCCAGGGCCAAAACCCCGGAGATCAGGTTGATGCTGAATGACTCGATAAAGAACCTCAAGCGCAGCTGCCTGCGAGATGAACCGATCACTTTGCGAATGCCAACCTCTTTTGCCCTGTCCAGAGACTTGGCGGTGGCCAGGTTGATATAATTCACAACAGCAATCACAATCACGAGAAGGGCCACACCCAGGAGAAAGTAAACCGTTCGGGCATCGCCATTGGCTTCTACTTCAAAAGTCTTGTGCGAGTACAGGTGAATGTCTCTTACAGGTTGGCTGATGATCCGCTCATTTACGATTTTTTCTTCGGCTATGAGTTTCTCATTCAGCCTTTCCAGCGACTGCTGAAATTGGCCGTACTGATCTGGCTGATTGAGTAGAAAGTAAGTATATGTGTCATTGCTGCTCCATTGGGTCTCCCTCTTGGCCAGAGTTTCCTTCATCAAGGAATACGGATAAAGCATGTCAAACTTGAAGTGAGAATTGGCAGGACTGTCTTCACTCACACCCACCACTTTCATTTCTGCCCTCGTGGTTGAAGACCAGACCAATTCCCCGATCACATCTATGCTCCCGAAATACTTCAGGGCCGTGGACTTGGTGAGAACCACCTCCATCGGGTTGGTCAAAGCGGTTTCTATATTTCCACGAATCAAACAATAATTAAACAGGTCGAAGAAGCTGTGGTCTACGGAAAAAATGCGTTGGGCACTGTAATTTCGTTCGTCTACCCGGACTACTGCCGCATTCATTCCATAGGCCCTAACAAACTCGTCCACTTCAGGGAATTGCTCCTTAATCATAGGCCCCAGTGGGTGATAGGTTTCACAGTCTTGATCTATCAGCGTGCCTCCATCCAGATAGTCGGTGGTGATGCGCACCATTCGTTCACTGTTGGGGTTGTCATGCTCATAATTGAGCTCGAAATAGACATAGGAAAGAGTGAGTAGGGCAATGCTAAAGCCTGCTGTTAGGCCCAGAATGTTGATAAGAGAGTAGAGCTTCTCTCGCTTGATAATTCTGAAAGTGGTTTTAAAATGTTGCTTGACCATGCCGTAATTGTTGAGTTTTCTATTGCCTTCTAGTTTTCTGATAATGCCCGGCCTGAGAAAGCGCAATACATTCCAGGTGAATCGCCTGCGGGCTTTCGCTTGTCCGTAGAGGCCGATGTCTTCAAAATACTGCTCTTCCAGATCGCCCAGAATGGACTCCTGTAAAGGTGACCGGCAGTACCATTTGAAAAACCGTACCAGTGCTTTTGGCGGGCCGGGTTTGCTCATGAGCTGAACTTCAAATAGGGGCTGAGCTTCCAGAGATTCATGCGGGCGTCTTTCATTTCCTGAAGCAGCGCCTTACCCGCATTGGTGATTTGGAAATAGCGCTTTTTTCTGCCGCCTCTTTCTTTAGTGGCTCCAGCCATTTTCGAGGTGAGGAAGCCTTTTTCTTCCAGCCTATAGAGCGTGATATGCACCGAACTGAGGTTAATCTCCCGGTTTTGATGCTCTTTGATGGCCTTTACAATGGAATTGCCATAGGCGTCATTTTCCAGAATGAGTACCATGGTGAGAATCAACTCTTCAAACTCTCCTAAATACGAAGTTCTACCCATAAGTATTGAATTTGTAAAACAAATATAAACTATTTCTATTGAATTTGTAAAACTAATCTCAACTGTTACACAAAGGTTCACAGAGAAGTCGCAAAGGGTCACGGAGGTTTTTGGTCGTCATGACTCTCGGACGTCATCTTGAGCGCAGTGAAAGATCTTATCTCATTCGTTTATTGCTGGCCTAATCACAGTAATTGAGACTTTGAGGTTGGACAGAGTCCAAATACCCATAATCGTCACAGGTTCAGAGAACCTGCGACAGGAGGGTACCATGGTAAGAATCAGCTCTTCAAACTCTCCTAAATACGAAGTTCTACCCATAAGTATTGAATTTGTAAAACAAATATAAGTTATTTCTATTGAACTTGTAAAACTAATCATAACTGTTACACAAAGGTTCACTGAGAAGTCGCAAAGGGTCACGGAGGTTTTTGGTCGTCATGACTCTCGGACGTCATCTTGAGCGCAGTGAAAGATCTTATCTCATTCGTTTATTGCTGGCCTAATCACAGTAATTGAGACTTTGAGGT
>Ga0316204_10002404_pt1 | contig 42572 bp, 44 predicted proteins | sample 6monrhotite_MG_2_FD_205661 | JGI IMG/M metagenome (GOLD analysis project Ga0316204, IMG submission 205661) | Microbial mat bacterial communities from mineral coupon in-situ incubated in ocean water Damariscotta River, Maine, United States -... | ecosystem: Environmental > Aquatic > Marine >... | reverse complement strand
TTACTTAGCTATATGAAAAGTGTTTGATTCACCAACCAGGTGAACGCAAAACTTTTCATTCGACAATTGCTCCTGCATTGTTCTAACTACGCCCATCCATGGGCTAGTACGCTAATCAAACCAACTGATTGCACTCTAAACGTGCGGCCAACTGATTATTCTAGGTTTAATCTTAGAAGCTATATACGAGTGTTACCGCTAGCTCGCTATCTGTTTTTTCTACTTCTTCAGGTACTTCTGATGTATGGCGTATTGTTAATGATGTTTTCATTGCCATATTTCCTACAATTTGTGCACTCAGTGATGTAATAGATTTACTGATTGTCACATCTTCGCCAATTTGCGAAACAATCTCTTCACTAAATAGCGTGGTTTTGCTGATATCCCATTCGTATTTTCCTGCGACTTGGAAAACGCTCTCACCTTCTGCCTCGGTAGCATCTGGTTTACTTTCTCGATAACCAGGGCCAAGCTCAACGTCTAATCTCATATCGTTTTCATCCATCAAGCGACGCCCGTAACCAAGTACAACACTCGCGCGATAATCAAAACCGTTAAATCGATCGTGCTCAGCATTACCCTCTGCAAATGCGTAGTTGTACTGGCTAAACTTATAAGCTGTTTTTCCTTTTCCTGTATAACGTTCTGAAGTGGTTGTGTCACTATCACCGGATTTTAATGCTTCTAAACTCAGTGAATGTCTCCACTTATCACGCTCATTTTCAATATTAAATTTTGCATTTGTTGTTTGCGTTTCTGTGTTGCCATCAGTTAATAACAAACCTAGTTCAGCATTACCTTTCCACTCACTGTTCGCTTGAGCAGTAGCTATTGCTGTGCTTGTTAAAATAATTCCACCTAAAGCTACCCTTAAATAGTTACGCATTTTTACACTCTCCTAATTATCTACAAAAAGGTTATAAAATTTTGCTTTATTGCAATTTGAAAAATATTACAATGAATGTGTGTCTTGTTGAGTGTAAGTATATGGATTGAGAACTAACATACAACTCAAAATACTCGATTTGACGAATCTTAACAGTTCCGAGTATCGTGATTGAATTCCATAATAAACGGTTGGAATAGGATGCATGAATAGAAAATTGTTGTAGAGCATTCCCTTCTAAAGCAATGTGTGATTACCGCTTTTATAACGGTAAAGAGAATATGCTGTACCAGGATGAAAACGAACGTTTAGCTGTATATACCCAAAGCGATTGAGATTTAGGTGTGATAGCGTTCCCTTTTTTACTCATGACTGCGTTGCTCCTCCTTACATAGAATGGCTATGTTGCGTCGTCGCGCCTTGTCATGCGCAAAAAATGAAGTGCTCTAACACCTAAATCTCAAACGCTTTGGGTATAGTACTTTTTTTGCGAGCCATACCTTGGCTGGGAGAAGGACTCTGTTGAACAAGTTTATGGATTAAGCCAATGCTACTATACTAACTTTTTAGGCTTTTAATTCCGAACTCTTATGCAACGTTAGGGTTTACGAAGATAGTAGCCGTAGAAATAAATCACGTAGAAAAAATACTCAACAACCGACCAAGAAGATGTTTATATAATCGAACACCCCATGAGATGTTTAGATTAGCTTGTGGTGTTTTTGCAGGTTGAATGTTGCGGTCGAATGACGCGTATAGGGTGCACCGTGATTCCTTAATAGTGATTTCTAGAATTATGGTGCGGTTAGTTGATATCCACATGACATTTGTATGGTAAATTGGTGACTCATGCGTGACATTGTTTCTTCCTATTGATTTATTACTTATTGCATATACACTTACGGTGAAAAAAAATTCTAACTATTGAGTTGTTTATAAAGGAGTTATGAGCGTTGAAGAATCCAATAATTGCAGATAATAAACCGGTTAAAGTTTCGCTATCAGAAGGGCAGGAATATTTTTTCTGTACCTGCGGAAAATCAAAAAGCCAACCGTTTTGTGATGGTTCTCATGCGGGTTCTCCATTTAAGCCTCGCATGTGTGTTGCTGAACAAGATGGTGATGCCTATCTCTGCGCATGTAAACACTCCAAAAATGCCCCATTATGTGATGGGACTCATCAGCAGTTTGCCAATGAGAAAATTGGTAAAGAAGGCCCTGGAGTTTCGCTTGATGAAAACCTTATGCCTGAGCCTCGCGTAACGAAAGAGGAGCCGACAGTTGAGCTTATCCATCAACTGGCCGAGGAGGGTTTATCTACTTTAGGTCATCATGGCCCCATGGAAGCGATGGGTGTGCCTAAGTATGCATTACCACAATGGGATGATCTACAAATCATGGTTGCTCAACTCCACCGCAAGCCATTAATGGAAGATGTTGCAGTTGGCACTGAACTTATTATTGGTCCTGAAAGTAAAAAGCCATTAATGTTAAAGATTCCTCTTTTTGTTTCTGACATGAGTTTCGGTGCTTTGTCAGAAGAGGCGAAGGTAGCGATGGCAAAAGGTGCTGAATTGTCTGGAACAGGAATTTGTTCAGGGGAAGGTGGCATGCTGCCTGAGGAACAAGAAGCGAACAGCCGGTATTTTTATGAGCTCGCCAGTGCAAAGTTTGGATACAGTGAAAAATTGATGGGGCAGGTTCAAGCATTCCATTTTAAAGGCGGGCAAGGTGCAAAGACCGGAACCGGCGGCCATCTACCTGCGGCAAAAAATATTGGAAAAATTGCCGAAGTGCGAGGTATTCCTGTTGGTGAACCTGCAATCTCACCTCCAACGTTCGAAGATCTTAATACACCTGCTGATTTCAAGAACTTTGCTGATAGAGTGCGAGAAGTGTCAGGTGGTGTACCGATTGGGTTCAAGCTAAGTGCAAATCATATTGAACGAGATATTGAATTCGCACTGCAAGCTAGTGCTGATTACATTATCCTTGATGGTCGTGGTGGTGGAACCGGTGCGGCGCCAACATTGTTTCGTGATCATATTAGTGTTCCTACGATTCCTGCTTTAGCGCGGGCCAGACATTATCTCAATAAACAAAATGCAACGGGTAAAGTAACACTGATTGTTACTGGTGGACTTCGTGTACCCAGTGATTTTGTGAAAGCATTGGCTCTTGGGGCAGATGGAATTGCCCTATCCAACAGTGCTATGCAAGCTATAGGTTGTGTTGGTGCGAGAATTTGTCACTCAAATAATTGCCCTGCGGGAATAGCAACTCAAAAGCCAGAGCTACGAGAACGGCTTGATGTAGAAAACGCGGCAATGCGTCTCAATCGTTTTTTTGATGCATCTGTCGAGTTAATGCAAGTGATGGCCAGAGCTTGCGGCCATTCACATTTCAATCAATTTAACAAAGAAGACCTGGCTACGTTTGATCGAAAGCTTGCTGAGTTGTCTGGTGTTGATTTTTCGGGTTTTGATGCATCGCGTTAAAATCTGGATTCATCTACTTTGGTAGGTTGCGATAAAGGGGCGTCGGGTAATCGGTGCGCCTTTTGTGAGACAGGGTAGAGCAGAAATAGATTACAGTTTTATTTCGTCATTGTTACCCCATTTGGAAAAGCAATAGGTATTATTGGCGTATTGCTGTTGCTGCCATTTTTCAGTTATGTGTTGTGTTGTGATGGCTGGATAGCGTTGATTACGGTGCCCATATGAAATATTGACCCAAACCAGCGGTGGATAATATTGTAATTATCGAAATCGAAGAACAGAGTCTCAGGGAGTTTAGTCGCTGGCCATGGCCCAGGCATATACATGCTGATCTGAATACTATACTGCTATAGAAGCAGCAACGCGGTTTTAATCGAAATTTTATGTAACGTTTGAGTTAATTTACTACCATTCTAGACTGTTCCCTAATCTGCTAAAAAACGTTCATTTCTACCTTAACTTCAACATATTGTGAGTATCAAGTCTTTCTATATTTATGTCGATAGCTTGATGAATTATGCCCTAACAGAATCGTTGTGTATTAAATGAACGAAATTGGGTGTGTTGTCACTTGGAAAATAGTTTGTATACATAGTTTGTATACAAGGAGGAAGCAGACTATGTCAAAAACTGTCATGATTGTTGATGATTCAAATTCATTACGGCACGTAGTGAAAATTGCACTTGAGAGTGTAAACTTTAATGTTCTTGAGGCGACGGATGGAATAGACGCATTAGAAAAGATGGAGGGAGAAAAAATACATCTTATTATTAGCGATGTACATATGCAAGGTATGGACGGTATTGCATTCCTGAAAGAAGTAAAGAAGCATCCTATCTATAAATTCACTCCTGTGATCATGTTAACGACTGAGTCAGAGCAGGATAAAATTGAAGAGGGGCGGGCGGCAGGTGCAAAAGCGTGGGTTTGCAAACCTTTCGACGCGGAGTCATTGTTAGGTGCTGTGAAAAAATTGATGTTACCTTAGTTAGTTCTTTTTCATGTTTTGTAAACTCACCTATGCCGTTACGATGGAAATTGCGGGATGTAATTTTGATTAGAATTGAAGAACAAGAAAAATATTGCAAAGTTTTTGTCGAAGCTGAGTTAACGATATATGGCATAACTCAGCTAAAGGAAAATTTTAGACCATTCATTTCGGAACCGCGTGAACTGGAAATCTGTTTGGCAGATGTTTCCGAAATCGATAGTTCCGGCGTTCAATTGTTATTAATTGTTAAGCGCGAAAGACAAAAACTCAATCTTAGTACGAATTTCACTGATCATAGCAAAGCAGTTCTTGATGTATTCAATTTGTTGAAATTGACATCTATTCTCTATTCCTCTGAATCAAAAGCGTAAGTGAGACAAGAATGAATCTTGATGAAGCGCTGGTTACTTTTACCGAGGAAGGGTTTGAGCTGCTCGATGAGATGGAAGAGGTGTTGCTTAATCTCGACGCTGTTAGCGACCCAACAGAAAATTTCAACGCATTATTTAGAGTCGCGCATACGATTAAGGGTTCGGCTGGCATATTTAAACTTAAGCATATATCGGAATTTACCCATGTTGTCGAAAGTTTATTTGATCAGTTGCGTGAAAAAAAACTGATAGTTGATGATGAAATTATTAGTTTACTGTTGAAGTGTACTGACTATTTAAAATCACTTGTTACGCTTGTTGAAAACGGCATTCTTGAATGTACTGCAGACTTAGCTGATGTTGGTGATGGTTTGTTGCATAAGTTGACTGTGTATGAAGGCGTTTCCAGAACTCAAAATGACGTATCATGTAAAAATATTATCGGTATTGGAGGGAATAAAAGGGAGCAATATAGTTGGCACATCTCATTACGCTTTGGAGAAAATGCTTTAAGAGATGGGTTAGATCCACTTTCCTCAATTAACTTTCTAACAACACTGGGTGAAATTGAAGATCTTATTGTGTTGGATGATGCTATACCTGGGTTTGATGAGTTTGATCCTGAGACATTCTACCTAGGTTATGAGATCAATTTTCTTAGTAGCCAAGATAGAGAAACCATTGAAAGTGCGTTTGAATTTGTGCGTGAGAATAGCACAATCAAGATCGTGCCTATGGGTAATAAGTCGGCTGAATATATTGAGCGAATCGAAAAACTTCCCGAAGGTGAATTTCGGCTTGGCGATATTCTGGTTGAATGTGGTGTAATCACGCCAAGCGAACTTGTCGAAGCACTTAAGCAGCAGAAAGTCGATTCTAGTAAAGGGAGTGTTGTTCCGCTCGGTGAAGTTTTAATCATGGAGCGTATGGCTGAGCCATCTGTTGTTAAAGCCGCGCTTGATAAACAAAATCAGCGCCGAATACAGAAGCTCAATGAATCTCTATCCATACGAGTAAATACTGAAAATTTAAATGGACATGTTAATTTAATTGGTGAGTTAATTAACGCTAGCGCAAGCGTGGTGTTACGAGCGACTCAGATGGGGGATTCAAAACTTGATGAGTTGACAGCTATCATGGATAGGCTCGTTGAGGAGGTGAGAGATTCCGCGCTTCATTTGAGGATGGTGCAGGTTGGCCCTACCTTTAATAAATTCAAACGCATGGTAAGAGATTTAAGCGAGTCGCTAAATAAAAAGATTGATATTGTTTTTGAGGGAATGGAGACCGAAGTAGATAAGACTATTATTGAGAAGATTAGCGATCCATTGATGCATTTGGTGAGAAATTCAATCGATCATGGAATCGAGCCGCCTGAGGTGCGATTGCAGCAAGGAAAGTCGGAATGTGGAACATTATATCTCAATGCGAAACACGACTCAGGCTTTATCATTATCGAAATTAGTGATGATGGTGCGGGGTTAAATCGCGATCATATTTTAAATAGTGCAATAAAAAAAGGACTAGCAGATAACAATCAAAAATTAACTGACCAGAATATCTATGATTTCATCTTTAAACCTGGGTTTTCTACTACCGATGTGGTGACAGATATTTCTGGTCGTGGAGTAGGGATGGATGTTGTTAAGCAAAATATCACTGATTTAAGCGGTACAATAGCACTTGAAAATAATCCTGGGAAAGGATTACGATTTCAAATTCGTCTACCTTTAACTTTAGCGATTATTGATGGCTTTCGTGTAAGTGTTGATGATAATTCGTATATCATTCCACTAAATCTCATTCATGAATGTTTAGAAATGGATGAAGTGAAAAATGGAATTGATGAAGGCCGAGATCGTATGAACCTGCGTGGTGAAATATTGCCATTTGTTCGGCTGAGGAAGCTGTTTTCAGTCAGCAGTGAGCCTCCGATTCGGGAAAGTGTTGTGGTCGTTAATAATGGTGGCTCAAAAATTGGCGTGATTGTTGATCATCTGCTAGGAGAATTTCTTACTGTACTTAAGCCGTTGGGAGTGTTGTTCAATCGTCTGCACTATGTTAGCGGTAGTGCAATTTTGAACAGTGGAGAAGTTGCACTTGTGTTAAATGTGCCGGGGTTGGTTCAGCAAGTAGCAATACTGAAGAAGTAAGGTGGGCTTGATTGCATGATCCTAGAAAAAGCAGTTGGACGCGCAATTAGAATGCAGGATATTGTTTTGAATAGCGTACTAGCCCATGGATGGGCGTAGTTAGAACAATGCAGGAGCAATTGTCGAATGATTGTGTGTCTTCACCTGGTTGGTGAAGCAAGCTTTTTTCATATAGCTAAGCGAAACAAGAGCCTGTGTTATATTTTGTGGATCAACTGCTTTTTTTAGGATGATACTTGTTTTATGGTACTTCAACTCCCACATGCTCCAGCATTTGTGTTAAACGAATTAGTGGTAGACCAATCAATGCAGTTGCATCATCTCCATACATACGATTGGTTAGTGCAACGCCTAAACCTTCCGATTTAAAAGATCCTGCACAATTAAAAGCAGGTTCTTTTTCTAAATAACGCAGGATTTTTTCTTCAGTAAGCTTTCTAAATTCAACAAAAAATTTAACTTCTTCAGTTTGAGTTAGATCACTTTTGACATCAATAACACATAGGCCGGTGTGGAAGGTTACTTGTTTGCCTGAAACCATTTTTAACTGGTCAATCGCTTTTTCCAAATTACCTGGTTTTCCTAAAATTTGATTGTCAAAGCTTGCTACCTGGTCACTACCAATGACAATGGAGTTTTTCTGAGTGCCAGCAATCGCTTGTGCCTTTTCTCGCGCTAGTCGTTGTACCAGTTCAGAAGGGGATTCAGCTTCTAATCTGGATTCGTTAATGTCGGGAGATATAGATTCAAACTCAAGATGTAACCGAGAAAGCAGCTCTCGCCGAAAGGGAGAGCTGGATGCGAGAATAATTTGATTCAACGATGTTATCCGATTTCAATTAAGGTTTCGTCGGGGTTAACAGTGTCGCCCTTACTGATGTGAATCATTTTCACCGTGCCTGCTACTGGCGCTTGAACTTCCGTCTCCATCTTCATCGCTTCGGTAATAAACAGAGGATCTCCCGCGTTCACTGTATCTCCTTCTGAGACGAGTACATCAACAATGGTTCCTGGCATTGAGGTCGTAACGTGGCCTGGAGCAGTTGCTTTAGGACGCTTGCTGCCGCTGCTGGATACTAGTGATCCACCTGAGGAGTTTCCACCCATGGGTCCGGTAGCAATTTCCGATAGTGTTTCCACCAAAATTTCTTCAGGCACACCATCGACAGTGAGGTAGAAAGGTCTTTGCGCCTGAAAGCGATGGCCTGATCCAGTGATTTTAATATGGTAGCTCTCGCCGTGCATGGAGACATTAAACTCAGTCGGCGCCACACCGCAAACCGCTGCATTATCTTCAACTGGCGGTTCTAGTGGTTCTGGTGCTAGGGTGCCGGCTTTTCGATTTTCTAAAAAGTCTCGTCCAATATCTGGAAACATTGCGAAGGTGAGAACATCTTCTTCTGTCTCTGCAAGTTCCCCGATATCTGCGCGCAAGTTATCCATCTCTGGGTTGAGAAGATCCGCTGGGCGACAAGTAATTACCTCTTCATCACCAACGGCTTGTTCGCGAATGAGTTCGTTCACATCGCTGGGTGGTGTGCCGTAGTGACCTAGCAGGTAGTTTTTCACTTCGTTAGTAATTGTTTTATAACGTTCACCAACCATAACGTTCATAACCGCTTGAGTACCCACAATTTGAGAAGTTGGTGTGACTAACGGAGGGTAGCCTAAGTCTTCACGAACTTTTGGAATCTCATCGAGTACTTCGTTGATGCGTTTCAACTCGCCTTGCTCTTTGAGTTGGTTGCTTAGGTTTGAAATCATTCCCCCAGGGACTTGGTTGATTTGCACCCGCGTATCAAGCCCGGTAAATTCACTCTCAAACTGATGATATTTTTTACGTACACCCTGGAAATAAAATCCTAGCTCTTGAAGTTTTTCTAGGTCGAGCCCAGTATCGTAAGGCGTATTTCTTAGCGCAGCAACCATGCTCTCGGTTGCGGGATGGCTAGCACCTTCTGCAAATGATGAAATTGCTGTGTCAATATGTAAGCAGCCGTTTTCGATTGCTTTTAGCTGGCACATGGCGGAGAGGCCTGCGGTTGCATGGGAATGGAGCTGGATGGGGATTTCAATCTCTTTATTCAGTTCCTGAACTAATTCAGCCGTAATCAGTGGTGTTAATAAGCCGGCCATATCTTTGATGGCGATGCTGTCACACCCCAGTTCCTGTAGTTTTTTCGCGTCTTTAACAAACCCTTGTATAGAATGAACGGGGCTAGTGGTGTAGGAAATTGTACCCTGTGCGTGTTTGCCGGCAGCTTTAACGGCTTTGATAGAAGTTGTCATGTTGCGGATGTCGTTAAGCGCATCAAAAATACGAAATACATCCATGCCGTTATCAGCGGCTTTTTTAACAAAGGTTTCTATGACGTCATCAGAGTAATGGCGATAGCCTAATAGGTTTTGTCCGCGTAGAAGCATTTGCAAACGCGTGTTTGGCATTGCTTCGCGTAATTGGCGTAAGCGTTGCCAGGGATCTTCTTTAAGAAACCTAACGCACGAATCGAACGTCGCCCCTCCCCAAACTTCTAATGACCAATAACCAATTTGATCTAAGCGTTTACACGCAGGCAGCATGTCTTCGGTTCGCATGCGAGTTGCGATTAGGGATTGGTGTCCATCTCTTAATACCGTTTCGGTAATATGTACCTTTGGCATTTATAAATCTCCTGGAAGGTTTACTTAGAATCTGTCATTGAGCAGTCTAGAGTGCATGTCACTTTGTGCTGTATTGTGCAATTCAGTGTAAAGTGGCGTGCAAACTAGGTTGTCGTTTTCTATTGTGTTAGCGAGACTGTTTAAAAAATAAAATGCTCTCTTTATCATTACCCTGATGTTTCCTCAGCTGCAGAATCTAGGTTCATACGCGCATATGCGCAGATACAGCTGCAGCAATAACAGCGGCAAGTTCCCTTGGGGGGCGTCTTAATGAATAATCTGATAACTCTGGGTGAGCTTCGACAAACCCTGTATCAACTTTTCCACTTTTAAACGCTTCAGTTTTCAAAATTTCCAGTTGATAAGGAATTGTGGTTTTAACACCATGCACACTAATGTCGTTTAGCGCGCGCTCAGAGCGTCTAATCAACTCTTCCCATGTGAGCGCCCAAACAGTGAGCTTGACGCACATAGAGTCATAATAAGGTGGGATTTGATAGCCGCTATAAACGGCACTATCTGTTCTGATGCCTGGGCCACCGGGGGCGAAGTAGCGAGTAATACGTCCGAAACTGGGGAGAAAATCATTTTTAGGATCTTCTGCATTAATGCGAAATTCTATGGCATAGCCGCGATATTGAATATCTTCTTGTTTAAAGGGAAGTGCTTCACCTGCGGCAATGCGAATTTGATTTTGAACAATGTCGATACCTGTAATCGCTTCTGTTATCGGGTGTTCTACTTGAACACGCGTGTTCATCTCCATAAAGTAGACTTCCCCGTCTTCAGCGAGCAAAAACTCGACGGTGCCTGCATTTTCGTATTTTACAATCTCAGCAGCTTTGACTGCATATTCGCCGAGTCTTTCACGCAAGTCTGCGTCGACTTGTGGTGATGGTGCAATTTCAACCAGTTTTTGGTGGCGGCGTTGAACGGAGCAGTCTCTTTCAAATAAATGAACGGTATTTCCGTGGCTGTCGGCGAGAATTTGTACTTCAATGTGCTTAGGATTAACAATACATTTCTCCATGAACACATCGGCACTACCAAATGCTTTGGTTGCCTCGGAAATAACTCGATCATAATTTTTTTCCAGCTCAGCTTTGCTGTCGCAACGGCGTATACCGCGGCCGCCGCCACCAGATGTTGCTTTGAGCATGATTGGGTAGCCAATCTCATCGGCAACTTTGAATGCCTCATCAAGGTCTTTGAGGTTATCTTGGGTGCCGGGAGTGACAGGAACTCCGGCGTCAATCATGGCTTTACGAGCTTCTGTTTTGTCCCCCATCCGGTGGATAACATCAGCTGTTGGGCCAATAAATTTTACACCTCTACGCTCACATGCGCGGGCAAGTTCAGGGTTTTCTGAGAGAAAACCGTAACCAGGGTGGAGTGCGTCACAACCTGTGGCAACAGCAAGGTTGACTATTCGATGAACGTTCAGGTAGCCTGCAATAGAATCAGGACCAATATTATAAGCTTCATCAGCTTTCTTAACGTGTAAGGCGTGTCGATCAGGTTCCGCGTAGATCGCAACAGATTTTATTCCCAGTTCCGCACACGCGCGGACAATTCTGACGGCAATTTCGCCGCGATTCGCAATCAGTATTTTTTTGATCAAGCGTAATTCCTACGTTTAAATAGTCTTAATCCATTGATATGCTTGAATTATGCCGATAGTTTTGGTTGTTTTGATACTTTGCGCCAAATAACTAATAGCACATCTTAACGATCCATTCTAAGGTTTAGATTTCACGTAATTCGTCTCCTAAAGTCAAGTTTTTCATAGTTTTTGATAAATAATTGGAAAATAGCCCGAATCTTATGGACTTTCTTTTGACAGAGGCGCAATCCGCGACTATTATTGCCGCCCAATGCCTGAGCGACTGCCCGTATTTATCAATCCAGAGAGTGCTGCATCACGAAGTTTGCAAACTTCGGGGCTTCTTTCTTTGGAAACGATGGATCGAATAATCGATCGTTTGGTTGCGCCTTATGGAAAAGTTGATGTTTCCCTAGGGTTTTCCAAAGAAGGTCAACGAGTGACCATTCGTGGGAAGATTGATGGAACCTTGCATATGGAATGTCAACGATGTATGCAGGCGCTAGAATTTAAGATAGACCATAAGTTTGAGCTTGGTCTGATAAAAAGTGAAGCAGAAATAGAGAGTTTATTGCCGAGTCAGGAGCCTCTACTAATAAGTCACGAAGATCTTCGTTTGGCAGATATTGTAGAAGATGAGCTTGGACTTTTGATACCGATGTCCGTTATGCATGAGCCCGATGAGTGCGCTGCAACTGAGGACTATGCGGTAAAAGAAGAGGATCTCGTCGAAGAAGACTTAAGCAATGAACCGCCGCCAAAGAAAAACCCTTTTGCGGCACTTGCTGATCTTAAAAAATAGTAAGCAACATGTATTGACAGTTGAGTGTGAACTCTACTGTTGACCAATAAAAGGGGTAAATCCTCTTTACTTTGGAATCCTCATCGGGTTTGTGCTCGCAGGATGCTGCGGGAAATTAAAAGTTTAATCAAGGAGTTAATAATGGCTGTCCAAAAAAACAAGAAATCACGTTCAAAACGCGGAATGCGTCGCGCACATGATGCACTTAAAGGTCCAACACTTTCAATTGATCCATCAAGTGGTGAAACGCATATCAGACATCACATTACGCCAGACGGTTTCTACAAAGGTAAGCGTGTTGTTCCTGAGAAGGAAGAGATGTTCGCAGACGACGAAGATTAATACAGGGAAGGATCTTACACTTTGAGTTATACCATTGCCCTTGATGCAATGGGTGGTGATCACGGTGCTCCCGTGGTCACTGCTGCTGCTAAAAAGGTTCTCGAAGAAAATACCAATATTCGCTTAATACTTGTTGGTGACCAAACGGTCCTAGCTAAAGAACTGGATACCCTCGGTGTCAGTGAAAGCGACAACCTCACCATTAAACACGCCTCCCAAAAAGTCGAAATGGACGAATCGCCAGCGCTTGCGTTGCGAGGTAAAAAAGATTCATCCATGCGAGTTGCTATCAATCTTGTTAAGGATGGAACTGCCGATGCTTGTGTGAGTGCCGGAAATACCGGCGCATTGATGGCTACTTCCAGATTCGTTTTAAAGACACTTCCCGGTATTGATCGCCCCGCTATTTGTAGTGCATTGCCTACAACAAATGGTCATACACATATGCTTGACCTCGGTGCAAATATTGGTTCAGATGCAGATCATCTATTTCAATTTGCGGTTATGGGGTCAACGCTAGTGAAAGCGATGGATAATAATGATTCTCCCACCATTGGGTTGCTGAACATTGGGGAAGAGGAAATTAAAGGTGATGAAACCGTAAAAACTGCGAGTAAAATTCTTGCTAATAGCAATCTCAATTATGTGGGTTTTGTTGAAGGTGATGATATCTATAAAGGGACAGTTGATGTCGTAGTTTGTGACGGTTTTGTTGGTAACGTTGCGCTTAAAACCAGTGAAGGTGTGGCTAAAATGATTGGTCACTATATGAAAGAAGAATTCATGAGGAATCCTTTTACAAAAATAGCTGGGCTACTATCAAAACCCATTTTGCAGGCGTTTAAAAAACGAATTGATCCGCGTGAATACAATGGCGCAACATTTCTTGGATTACAAGGCGTGGTTATAAAAAGTCACGGCGGTGCAGATGCTTTCTCATTTGCTAACGCAATTAAAGTTGCTGTTGTCGAAGTAGATAAAAAAGTACCAGAGACAATTTCAAGTCAGTTAGAACACCTCCTAATGGAAAAGAGAGCCGTTTAATGTACTCAAAAATCGTGGGCACTGGCGGGTATTTACCAGAGAAAATTTTAACCAATCATGATATGGAAAAGTTGGTTGAAACCTCTGATGAGTGGATAGTCGAGCGCACAGGTATTAAACAGCGTCACATTGCTGCTGAAGGTGAAACCACTTCTGATCTTGCGTATCAAGCGGCGAAACACGCACTTGAAGCCGCTGGTGTGAGTAATAGTGAAATTGATTTAATTATTGTTGCTACCACAACGCCTGATCGTGTATTCCCAAGTACCGCTTGTTTGTTGCAAAATAAGTTAGATATTCATGGTTGTGCTGCATTCGATGTGCAAGCGGTTTGCACTGGCTTTGTCTATGCTATGTCGGTTGCTGATAAGTTTATTAAAACCGGTTCGTCCAAATGTGCATTGGTTGTTGGTGCAGAGACATTATCTCGTATACTGGATTGGAAAGATCGTGGCACCTGTGTGTTATTTGGTGATGGTGCTGGCGCTGTTGTTTTAAAGGCGAGTGAAGAACCAGGCATACTTTCTACGCATATTCATGCTGACGGTGCTTACAATGATTTGTTAAATGTTAGCGCGGGTGTTTCAGATAACACTCAACTATTTAACGATGGTGCTGCGTACATTCAAATGAAAGGCAATGAAGTCTTCAAAATGGCAGTGAACACTCTCGGCTCTATTGTTGATGAGACATTGAGTGCCAACAATATGCAAAAGTCAGATATTGACTGGCTTGTTCCTCACCAGGCTAATGTGCGAATTATTAAAGCTACTGCCAAAAAATTACGCATGCCGATGGATCATGTTGTTGCCACGGTAGATAAACATGGAAACACATCCGCAGCATCGATTCCTTTGGCGTTTGATGTGGCGGTAAGAGATGGTCGAATTAAATCGGGTGAAACGGTAATGATGGAAGCCTTTGGGGGCGGATTTACCTGGGGTTCGGTGTTGTTCAAATATTAAAGAGATTTTCTAGTAATGAGTAAAGCATTTGTATTTCCTGGGCAAGGCTCACAATCAATTGGTATGTTGGATGAGCTATACGAAGAATTTCCTATCGTATTTGATACCTTTAAAGAGGCAAGTGATGCATTAGGCTATGATCTTTTGTCTATCGTGCAATATGGCCCGGTTGATACCTTAAATTCAACGGATAAAACTCAACCTGCTATGTTAACTGCTGGTGTTGCTGTTTGGCGTATCTGGAATGAAAAAGGTGGTGAAGCACCATCAATCATGGCGGGGCATAGCTTAGGCGAATACACGGCATTAGTTTGTGCCAATGCAATTTCTTTTGAAGATGGTGTTAAGTTAGTCTCAGAACGTGGTCGGCTCATGCAAGAAGCTGTTATTGGCAAACAAGGTGCTATGGCTGCAATTCTTGGATTGGAAGATGATGCAGTTGTTGCCCTTTGCGAAGCTGCTGCACAGTCACAAGTTGTTGAGGCGGTTAATTTTAATAGTCCGGGCCAAGTGGTTATTGCTGGAGATAAGGCAGCGGTAGATCGTGCGATTGAAGCAGCAACAGCAGCGGGTGCAAAGAAAGCCGTTATGTTGCCCGTGAGTGTGCCGTCTCATTGCGCATTAATGGAGCCAGCTGCACAGCAACTGATGGAGCGTTTAAGTAATGTTTCTATTTCTGCACCAGCTATTCCTGTTGTTCACAATGTTAATGCAAAAGTTGCGGACTCTGCGGATCAAATTAAAGAATTGTTAGTTAAGCAGCTCTATCAGCCAGTGCGTTGGGTAGAGTGTGTTAACCATATACTTGAGTCGGGTGCATCTACCATCGTTGAGTGTGGGCCAGGAAAAGTATTAGCAGGTTTAAATAAGCGTATTGCTCGTCGCACACCAGCCTTGCCGGTTTTTGATCCAGCAACGTTGAATAAAGCATTAGAAAGTTAATTCTGAAATTCCCATAGGGATCAAGAAGAGAGTTAGGAGAGGGAGACGATGAGTTTAGAAAATGAAATCGCACTAGTAACGGGTGCAACGCGTGGAATTGGCAAAGCGATAGCCTTAGCACTCGGTGAGCAAGGTGCAACAGTAATTGGTACTGCAACTAGCGATAACGGTGCGGGAACAATTTCAGATTATTTAGCTTCCGCTGGCATTAAAGGAGCGGGTAAAGCATTAAATGTAACCGACAACGATGCAATTACTACTTTGATAAAAGATATCGGCTCCGAATTTTCAGCACCAACCATATTGGTGAATAACGCAGGTATTACTCGCGATAATCTTTTAATGCGAATGAAAGATGACGAGTGGGATGACATTATTAATACTAATTTGACGTCGGTGTTTCGCATGTCTAAAGCGGTGCTTCGCGGCATGATGAAAGCTAAGCGTGGTCGCATTGTTAGCATCGCATCGGTAGTTGGCGCAAGTGGAAATGCTGGGCAAACAAATTATGCTGCTGCAAAGGCTGGTATCGTGGGTTTTTCAAAATCAATGGCACGAGAAGTTGCGTCGCGTAATATTACTGTTAACGTGGTAGCGCCTGGTTTTATTGATACTGATATGACGAAAGATTTACCTGAAGAAAATAAAGAAGCATTGTTGACGTCAATTCCGTTGAATCGACTAGGTCGACCAGAAGATATTGCTGCAGCTGTTGCATTTTTAGCCTCCCCAAATGGTGGGTATGTAACAGGTGAGACGATCCATGTGAATGGCGGCATGTACATGAGCTAGAGAAATTTACCTGAGTAAATTGCTAGCGGTGAAATATGCATCAAAAATACGTAAGAAATAGATTACACTGGTTGTAGATGTTATTGTTTTTCTTTGTTAACTATTTGTTTACAATGCAAAAAGAAAAACATAGTATTTTTTTTAATTTTGCTAACGTATCTACTGGAACTGCCTTTTAGTTTCCAATACAATACGCAGCATTCAATAGATCAAAAAACTTGGAGGAAGTGAACACTATGAGCAACGTCGAAGAACGAGTCAAAAAGATCGTCGTTGAACAGTTGGGAGTAAAGGAAGACGAAGTCAGTCTTGAAGCATCTTTCGTAGATGATTTGGGTGCAGACTCTCTTGATACTGTCGAGTTGGTAATGGCGTTAGAAGAAGAGTTCGAGTGTGAAATTCCTGACGAAGAAGCGGAAAAAATTACCACTGTTCAGCAAGCAATTGACTACATCAACTCAAACGCGGGTTAAGTAGTCGTTGTAACAACAATTTATGAGTTTCAAAAAGGTCGTTAACCTGCGTTAACGGCCTTTTATTATTTAATAGCATTGTTTTTTAAGAGGGTGAGATTTTGTCAAAAAGACGTGTAGTAATAACAGGACTTGGTGCAGTAACACCTTTAGGACTTTCCGTTTCTGAGACCTGGGAAAATGCACTTGCAGGTAAGAGTGGTATTCGTCCATTAGAGCATATGGATGTTTCTGATTATACTGTGCGTTTTGGTGGATCTGTTTGGGGTTTTGATGTTGCTAACTACCTTCCTAAAAAAGACGCTAAGAAGATGGACCCTTTCATGCACTACGGCATGGCTGCGGGTATCGAAGCGATTAAAGATTCTGGTATAGAAGTTACTGACGAAAATGCAGAACGCATTGGTGTTGCTATCGGTGCGGGCATTGGTGGGGTAGGTGGAATTGAGCAAGGATATGCGGCCTATCTAAAAGGTGGCCCTCGAAAAATTTCTCCATTCTTTGTACCGAGTAACATTATCAATATGATTTCAGGCAACCTTTCGGTTATGTATGGATTGAAGGGTCCTAACTTTGCAATCGTTACTGCTTGTACTACTGGTACACATTGTATTGGTGATGCGAGTCGTATGATCGCATACGGTGATGCAGATGTAATGATTGCAGGTGGTGCTGAGATGGCAACCAGTTTTACTGGTTTAGGTGGTTTTGCTGCAGCCAGGGCATTATCTACACGTAATGATGATCCTGCAACAGCAAGTCGTCCATGGGATGTAGACCGCGACGGATTTGTGTTGAGTGATGGTGCAGGTGTTGTTGTTGTTGAAGAGTATGAACATGCGAAAGCGCGTGGCGCAAAAATTTATGCAGAGCTTTCAGGGTTTGGTATGAGTGGCGATGCATATCACATGACATTACCGCCCCCAGGTGGAGAAGGTGCACAACGTTGTATGAAGATCGCATTGAAAGATGCGGGCGTTAATCCTGATCAAGTGGATTATATTAACGCTCATGGTACTTCTACACCAGCTGGAGATAAAGCCGAAACTGATGCAGTTAAAGCGGTACTTGGAGATCATGCCTATAAAACGGCGGTTAGCTCTACAAAATCAATGACAGGTCATATGTTAGGTGCAGCGGGTGGTATTGAGGCTGTTTTTTCTGCGCTTGCCATACGCGATCAAATTGCGCCACCAACGATAAATATTTTTAATCAAGATCCAGAGTGTGATCTTGATTATGTTCCAGACACCGCGAGAGAGATGAATATCGATATTGCAGTTTCCAACTCGTTTGGATTTGGTGGAACTAACGGAACATTGGTTTTCCGTAAAGTTTAAAAACTGGGGGCACTACTTTACGTAGTGTCCTTATTACCCTCCCACCCAATGTCTAGCGTTTTTATCTTGGGAGCTTCATTGATGCTATTTTTCTTCTCGCTTAATGTACCCAACAGTAAATCTTTTCCATAACTAGTTATAGTGACAAATCTGATGGGGAAAGATAAATGATTAGGCGCGCAACTCTATACCCTTGGTGTGCAAACTCGCGAACTCATGAAGTTTTTTGGATATGAGCCACAACTATAAAACAGAAAAAGTGGATGGTGTTGTCGATCTACTTTCAATTCATCAAGCAAATCCAAAACGTTATCCTTTTTTGCTTGAAAGCGTCGCAAGCATTTGCAGTAACAGCCAATTCGATATTCTTTTTGCTTTTCCACAAGAGGCTCTCATTTTAGAACAACTTGGTCAATTAACCAGCACCAATGCGGAGCCATTACTTTCAGGACAATTCTTAACCGAGTTGGATAACTGGTTTGAACATGAGTTTGTTGAGAGACACCCTGATATTGTCGCACCTTTCCCGTTTACTGGTGGTTGGTTTATCTATTTGGGATACGAATTAGCGCAAGAGATAGAACCAGTTTTAGATCTTCCACAGCAGAAAAAAACGAGCTTACCTGTGGCCTATGCCTGTCGTATACCGGTTGCCATAATCGTGGATAAGTTAAATAATGAGACACATCTTTTAGCGGAAAATGAATTCCAAGATGTTTTAGCCGAACTTGTTACAGATGTTTCTGCTTCAAGTGTAGTACAAACAAAATCTTTAGCAATAGATGGTCATTCACTGGATGAAGAAAACCCACAACGTTATATCGATGCTATTGAAAAAGTAAAACGATATATTGTCGAGGGTGATGTATTCCAGGTCAATTTGTCGCGTACATGGGATGTGGAATTATCAGAACAAATTTCATCAGTAGACCTTTATGCTTCTTTGCGAAAAAATAATCCATCGCCATTTGCCGGGCTAGCTTGCATTGGTGACACAACAATAATCAGCTCTTCACCTGAACGTTTGGTTCGTGTCAATATTGATACCGTTGAAACCCGACCAATTGCTGGTACTCGCCCTCGCACGAGAGATGAGCAGGGTAATATCGATAACCAGGCAGATGAAACTCTACGTGCAGAATTGATCGCCCACCCTAAAGAGCGTGCTGAGCATGTCATGTTAATTGACCTTGAACGAAATGATTTAGGGCGGATTGCAAAACCAGGCTCTGTTTCCGTTGATGAGCTGATGGTATTGGAAACCTACGAGCATGTTCACCATATCGTTTCGAATGTGCGCGGTATCAAGCGGGATGAGGTAACACCGGGCGAAGTGATAAAAGCAGTGTTTCCAGGGGGCACGATTACGGGTTGCCCCAAAATCAGATGTATGGAAATTATCGCTGAGTTGGAGCAAGCGCCGAGAGAGGCTTACACGGGTTCCATGGGCTACTTAAACCTTAATGGTGATATGGATTTAAATATACTCATTCGTACTATCATGCAGTCGGGTAAACAATTGCATATTAGGGCGGGTGGCGGTATTGTGGCAGATTCAGAGCCGGAGAAAGAGCTGCTGGAAACGCGAGCAAAAGCAAAAGGAATGTTAAAGGTACTTGATGATTTTAATCAACGGGAGAGTGGGAAGTAGCGTTGATTGTTTAGACCGTGGCCTGCAGTATGGTGATGGTTTATTCGAGACTTTACGGATTGAAAATGGTCAGATTCAACACTGGAGTCTGCATTGGCAACGGCTCGTCGATGGTTGTGAACGACTCTACCTTCCATTCCCTAATCAGCAGCTTCTGTTATCTGAAATTGAACAAGTGATCGCTGAGCAACAGTCTGCGGTAGTGAAGATAATTTACACTCGCGGAGTGACAGATCGAGGTTATGCATTCTCGGAAATTAATCCCAATCGAATAGTTGCTTGTTTTCCTATGGCTGAATATGCCAAGGAAAATTGGTTGGAAGGTGTTGAGCTATTTTTATGCAAAACGCGTTTAGCGCATCAGCCATTGTTGGCGGGATTAAAACACCTCAACCGCTTGGAGAATGTGTTAGCACGAAATGAGTGGCGGGATAAAAAATTTGCTGACGGCCTTATGTGTTGCACAGATGGTTTTATTATTGAAGCGACCATGAGTAATTTTTTTTTGGTTAAAAATGGGCGATTGAAAACAGCGGATTTGTCGCAATGTGGTGTTGCTGGAGTGATGAGAGCACATATATTGCAAATAGCCAGTAAACAACAAATTGAAACGTCGATTGAAAATTTAACGTTTGATGATTTACAAAATGCTGACGAAGTATTTATCTGTAATAGTGTTATTGGCATTTGGCCGGTGAAAAAAATTGATAGCTATACGTTTGTAACAGATATGAATAAAAATGGTGTGACACGAACAATTCAGGCTCTATTGAATGATGAATTTAGTTTATAAATTAGCAGGCATTGTCTTTATCATCTTAAGTTTAATTGGGGGCTGGTTGTGGCAGTCACTTAATTCATTCTCTACCTCGCCGCTTCGTATTTCGCAACAATCAGTTGAATTTACTATAGCCCAAGGAAGTTCACTTTCACAAATTGCCTATCGATTGCAACGTGAATCAATTATTTCTGATGCTTCTCAATTTTTGTGGATGATAAAACTTGATGGTAGTGGTAAACACATTAAAGCCGGTGAGTATGAAATAAATCAGGGTATGACCCCTAAAGATCTTTTTGCGTTGTTCGTTTCGGGCAAGGTTAAACAGTATAGCTTTACGATAGTTGAAGGGTGGTCTTTTAAGCAACTGCGAGAGGCGCTTTCCGGCAACTCACACATCCAACATACGTTTGCAGGAAAGTCAGATGCGGAAGTCATGGTTGCATTAGGCTTTGAAGGGGAGCACCCAGAAGGCAGGTTTTTACCCGATACATATCATTTCCCATCGGGGAGTAGTGACAAAGCCTTTTTACTTCGTGCACACCAAGCGATGGAAAGCGCATTGCAAGAGGAGTGGCAAGAACGAGAAAAAGATTTGCCTTATAAAAATGCCTATCAAGCGCTTACTATGGCATCCATTGTTGAAAAAGAGACTGCTGTTGTTTCTGAACGAAAAGAGATTGCCGGTGTGTTTGTACAGCGTTTAAAGAAAAGAATGCGTTTGCAAACTGATCCAACGGTTATTTACGGAATGGGTGATAAGTATAATGGCAATCTACGAAAAAAAGACTTAAAACGTGATACACCGTATAATACTTATCGACGAAAAGGGCTTCCGCCGACGCCTATTGCCATGCCTGGGCGAGCAGCGATAAATGCAGCACTCCATCCGGCAAAAACAGAGGCGCTGTATTTCGTGGCAAAAGGGGATGGAAGTCACCATTTCTCAAAAACGGTGAAAGAGCATAATCGAGCGGTACGAAAATATCAGATCAGGCAACGAAAATCGGATTATCGAAGCACACCTGAGCAAACGGAAAGTGAAGAGAAAAAAGGTAAATAATGGGGCTGTTTATCACCGTTGAAGGTGGAGAGGGTGGTGGCAAAAGCACCAATATGAGTTATATATCCGATTACCTCACATCGAAAGGGCATGAGGTGGTTGTAACACGGGAACCAGGTGGTACACCGCTTGGTGAAAAACTGCGCGCAGTGTTACTGGATAAAACAATCACTGAAATGGATTATAGTACTGAACTGCTGCTTATGTTTGCTGCACGTGCTCAACATATTGCGGAAGTCATTCAGCCAGCATTGAAACAAGGTAAGTGGGTGTTATGTGATCGTTTTACCGATGCAACTTATGCTTACCAAGGTGGCGGTAGAGATATTCCGATGGAAAAAATTGCAGTGTTGGAAGAGTGGGTACAAGGTGATTTGCGTCCTGACTTAACCATATTGCTCGACATTCCAGTACAAGAAGGAATGAAGCGGGCTGCATTGCGTGGTGAAAAAGATCGATTCGAACAAGAGCGGATAAGCTTTTTTGAAAAGGTTCGGGAGAGTTATTTGAGTATGGCAAAACAGCAGCCAAATCGATACCGCGTGATAGATGCCGCACAAGGATTGGAAAAAGTACAAAGCGATATTCAGCAAATACTCGATAAGGCCGCCAACTAGTGCCTCCATTACCTTGGCAAAATGAACAGTGGCAAAATATGATGCAACGCATTGCATCCAATAAAATTGCTCATGCTGTTATTTTTACTGGCCCAGAAGGAATCGGTAAATATCGTTTTGCGTTAGCGTTCGTACATCGCTATTTTTGTAAACAGCCTGTTGACAATCAGGCATGTGGTTTGTGTGATGCTTGCCATCTGTTAAAGATAAATCACCATCCTGATTTAAAATTGATAAGGCCTGCAGAAGGCAAACAGATCATCAATATTGATCAGATTAGAGAATTGATTGAATATCAAAATCTAACGCCGCACTCTGCGCTAAGAAAAGTAGCTATTATCGATCATGCGGAAATGCTCAATGTAAATGCTTCCAATAGTTTGTTAAAAACCTTGGAAGAGCCGCCAGAGAGCGCAATGTTGATTTTAATCACTCACCATCCTGATCGATTGCTAGCAACCATTCGTAGTCGTTGCCAAAAAGTCGAGTTTATCACTCCTGAGCCAGATCAAGCTGTTGCATGGTTAAAACCTCAATTGGCAGACGATCAACAGTTAGCGAACAATGTGCTTGCACTTGCTAATAATGCACCGCTCAAAGCACTAAACTATGCGGAGAATAATGTTGTAGAGCAACGCGATCAGTTGTTCGAATCTCTACAAGGGATGCATCAAGGAAAATTGAATCCGATTACTGTTGCTGCAAAGTGGTTTAAGCAGGATTTTGGGATAATTCATTATTGCATGGTCAGTTGGGTAATCGATATGATCAGATTAAAAGCAAGTAGTGAACCCCCAGTATTGGCAAACCCCGATCTCAAGTTAACACTGAGGAAAATGGGTGAAAGTATTAGCTTTAGCGCACTGCTAAACTATTATGAAACAGTGAACAAATCGCTTGATCTGAAGCGATCAAATATTAATACACAGATGATAATCGAAGACATGCTCATTCAATGGGTGAAAATTGGTCTTCAAAGAGATAGTGGTATATGAATAACCCAAATCAAAACCGTGGTGGATTACTTAACGTAAAATTTGACGATAGGAATTCACTTTATATGGCTTATATGCCATTTATCAAAAATGGTGGTGTGTTTATTCAAACCACAAATCTCTATAATATCGGTGATGAAATATTTTTGGTTATGACCCTGCCGGATGAGACGGAAAAAACACCAGCAGCTTGCCGCGTTGTTTGGGTGACGCCTAAAGAGGCACAAAGCAATAAAAAGCCAGGTATTGGGGTTCAATTTCGTGATAAAGGTATTGCACGATCAAAGATCGAGAATATTTTGGCGGGTGCATTGCAATCTGAAAACCCTACCTTCACCATGTGACCAACACATGACTACGCAGTTTATGGAAAAGCCACAATCCAATTTGCCATAAAGCAATTGAACTGAACCGATTGATTTAAACTAATAGAGTAATAAAAATTTAAACCATGTTAGTAGATTCCCATTGTCATATAAATTGTTTGAAAGGTGCATCATCCCCCGAAATTGTGGATGACTATCTTAACAATGCCAAACGTAATGGTATTGAAGAGTTTCTCTGTGTCTGCATCGATTGGGAGTCTTATCCTGAGGTAGTGGCGATCGCAGAAAACTACCCTGAAGTTTATGCATCTATCGGTGTACACCCCAATCATGATAAAGGTTATGAACCAACGATTGAAGATCTGGTAGAAAAAGCAGAGCACCCTAAAGTTGTTGCAATTGGAGAAACAGGGTTAGATTATTTTCGTACTGACGGTGAAACCGAGTGGCAAAGAGATCGGTTTCGTATTCATATAGCTGCGGCAAAAAAATGTCAAAAACCATTAATCATCCATACACGTGATGCACGCGAAGACACCATAAAACTTCTTAAAGAGAATAACGCTGAAGAAGCTGGTGGTGTGATGCATTGTTTTACAGAATCATGGGAGATGGCAAAAGCCGCCATGGATATGAATTTCTATATCTCATTTTCAGGCATTGTCACTTTTAAAAGCGCGTTTGAAATTCAAGAAGTCGCTAAGCGTGTACCGGTGGATCGCATTTTAGTCGAAACTGATGCGCCATATCTTGCACCAACACCGTTTCGTGGTAAGCAAAACGAACCGGCATATACAAAACATGTTGCAGAGTTTGTTGCTGGGTTGCGTAATATCAGTTTGGAAGAACTTGCCGAACAGACCACGCAAAATTTTCATCGCCTCTTTCTAAAAGATAACTAATGCTATATTTAAAACAACGTGAAGAAAAACGTCTGCGTGCAGGTCATTTATGGATCTACAGCAATGAAATCGATACTAAGCGATCTCCACTAAAGTCGTATTCACCAGGGCAATGCACAACCGTTGCAACACCTGATGGAAGACCTTTGGGCAGTGTTTATGTTAATCCCCACTCCTTAATCGCGGCACGAGTATTTGACGAAAAGAAAAGTAGAGCACTTGATCAAGCACTATTTGAAAATCGTTTATCAAGTGCGTTGGAACTTCGCGAGATGGTTTTTGATAAACCGTATTATCGGCTCTGTTTCTCTGAAGGTGATTACCTTCCTGGTTTGATCATCGATCGGTTTGACGACTGCTTTGTTCTACAAATCAATACTGCAGGTATTGAGGCTGCGAAAGACGAGCTGATAAAAGCAATAGAAAAATTGTTTAATCCGAAAACCATTGTTCTACGAAATGACAGCGCAAGCAGAACTTTAGAAGGGCTTGAGAAACAAGTAGAGGTGATTAAGGGTGATGAAAACCCGGCGATTTACGTTGAAGAAAACGGGGTTCGTTTTCAGGTAGATGTTCTTGGCGGACAGAAAACCGGATGGTTTTACGATCAACGAATTAATCGCCAAAATGCGACACAATGGGTTAAAGATAAAACAGTTTTAGATGTTTTTAGCTACACAGGAAGTTGGGCTGTTGCAATGGCTTGTGCTGGTGCGAAACAGGTTACGGCTATCGATGCATCTAAGCCTGCGTTGAATGGCTTAACAGAGAACGCTAAATTAAATAATGTGGCTGATAATATTGAAACGGTTTGTGAAGATGCGTTTGATGCCATGCAAAATCTGCAAGAGAACAATAAAAGCTTCGATGTTGTTTTAATCGATCCACCTGCATTTATCAAACGCAAAAAAGATCTCAAAGAGGGAATTCAAGCTTATACAAAAGCAAATCGTTTGGCGATGAGCTTGGTTAAACCTGGAGGCGTGTTAATTTCTAGCTCTTGTTCATTTCATATGAGCCAAACTTTGTTGCAAAATTGTTTGTTAAAAGCGAGTAGAAAAAATCAACGGAATTTGCAGGTTTTAGGCTATGGCTATCAAGGCCCCGATCATCCAGTACATCCGGCGATTGAAGAGACGGCTTATTTAAAAACGATTATCACGCGAGTGTTGTGATAGTTGGTAAAACTAACATTATATTATCTAGTAGGTGATAAACACAGCCATGCTAACATTTCCTGAAATAGATCCTGTTGCACTAGACTTAGGTTTTATTCAAATACACTGGTACGGGTTAATGTATCTTGTGGCGTTTGGAACGGCCTGGTGGTTAGGTAAAAAACGCGCAGCGTTGCCCAACTCTGGTTGGAATGCAGAGCAGGTGAGCGACATCATTTTTTATGGTGCGCTGGGTGTTGTGCTTGGTGGCCGCTTTGGTTACGTTCTGTTTTATAATTTTTCTGCTTTTCTTGATGATCCGCTGATGCTGGTGAGAGTCTGGGAAGGTGGTATGTCATTTCACGGCGGATTGCTCGGCGTATTAGTCGCCATGTATCTGTTTGGTCGTCGTTATAAAAAAACATTTTTTCAAGTTACCGATTTTATCGCACCACTTGTGCCGCTAGGTTATTTTGCAGGTCGCATCGGTAATTTTATTAATGGTGAGTTGTGGGGTAGAGTGACTGAAGTTCCTTGGGGAATGGTTTTCCCAGGTGCGGGTCCTGATCCACGTCACCCATCAATGCTCTATCAAGGTTTTCTTGAAGGCCTGGTTCTATTTATTATCATTTGGATTTATTCGAGTAAACCTCGCCCATTGATGGCTGTATCCGGAGCTTATGTGTTGGGTGTCGGTGTGTTTAGAATAGTTAATGAATTTTTCCGCCAACCGGATGCACATTTAGGTTTTATCGCGTTTGATTGGCTGACCATGGGGCAGTTGTTATCTGTACCGCTGGTTATTCTTGGTATTGTGTTGATGGCATTGGCTTATAAAAAGCAGCCAAGCATGGATTCAAAATAGATCACTTTCATAAAATCTTTTATAAAATAGGACGAAAATGAATGAAGCAATATCTTGATCTTCTACAAAAAGTTTTAGATGAAGGTGAGAAAAAAGAGGATCGTACGGGGACGGGAACAATTAGTTTGTTTGGCGCCCAAGCGCGTTACGATTTGAGTGAAGGCTTTCCCGTCGTCACCACCAAAAAACTGCATTTACGTTCAATTATTCATGAGCTTTTGTGGTTTCTCAAAGGTGATACTAACGTCAAATATCTTCATGACAACAAAGTGACTATCTGGGACGAATGGGCAGATGAGAACGGTAACTTAGGTCCTGTCTATGGTTATCAATGGCGCAGTTGGCCAGCGGCGAGTGGTAAACATATTGACCAGATAACCCAAGTCATCGATCAAATTAAGAATAATCCTGATTCGCGACGTTTGATTGTTTCAGCATGGAACGTGGGCGAAATTGAGAATATGGCGTTGCCACCATGCCATGCGTTTTTTCAATTTTATGTGGCAAACGGCAAACTTTCTTGTCAGCTCTATCAACGAAGTGCGGACCTATTTCTCGGCGTACCTTTTAACATCGCTTCTTATGCATTATTAACACATATGATCGCACAAGAATGTGGTTTAGCGGTGGGTGATTTTATACATACACTCGGTGATGCACATATCTATTCCAATCATATGGAACAAGTGCAGTTGCAGTTAAGTCGCACGCCTAAACCGTTACCGCAACTAAAGTTAAATCCGGAAATTAAATCGGTATTGGATTTCACCTTTGATGATATTGAGTTAGTCAATTACGAAAGTGATGCAGCCATAAGGGCACCAGTTGCCGTATGATTATTTCCATGATTGCTGCCATGGGGCAGAACCGAGAATTAGGATTGGATAACAAGCTGTTGTGGAAGCTTCCCGCCGATATGAAGTTTTTCCGCGAAACAACCATGGGCAAACCCATTATTGTTGGGCGGAAAACCTACGAATCGTTTGGTGGCAAACCGTTACCTGGCAGAAAGAATATTGTGATTACGCGAGCGGCAGATTACCAAAGCGAGGGTGCCGTTGTCGTTCATGATATTAATGATGCAATCGAGGCAGCAGGTGATGTTGAAGAGATAATGATTATTGGCGGTGCTAGTTTTTATGAACAGATGTTACCAAAAGCTAATCGCCTCTACTTAACTTATGTAAGTGGTAAATTTGAGGCTGATTCTTGGTTTCCTGAATTTAACCAAAATGAATGGAAGGAAATCTCTCGGCAAGAGAATAAGGCTGACGAGAAAAATTCGTTTGATTTCAGTTTCGTGGTTCTCGACCGTCTATAATTCACAATAGTCCTTTTTCGGCATAGATCTTGGTTTGCACTCTGTATGTGCTGAAAATCCAGGTTTATGTCTAAGATCCTTCTAAGTTTTGTTAAAAGTAGCAAACTGTTTACATACAGTTTGTGCTTTGTTTCGTTCGCCATTTCTCCGTTGATTGCTCATGCATACGAGGCTTCGGTTTCCGCTGGTTATAATCCTCTCCCTAATGTAGAGAAAGATGTAGAAACCACATCTGTAGCAGCATCTACTCAAGTGGGGGTGTGGCTAAATTTGGCAGCGGCTTATCGTGCTACGCTGGTTGATTCAGAAATCGATCAAGGTTTTAGCGGGCGTGTCGAAGTTGGTTTGCAAAAGAACATTCATGTAGCAATGGCTTTTCAGCAAAGTGAATCGGATAGTTACTTCCCTAAACAAGATGCTACGTTGCGTTTGATGACGAGATTGTCGCAATCCCCAATAGGTGGAATCTATGAGTATAGCGAGGCGCGCTATACATTTGCCGTGCAACGCACTATAAACATACAGGTTGGGCACTATTATGACAGCGAGTGGTTAATTGCTGGCGTTGGTGCAGAAAGCTATGGCTCTCGAATTCCTGAAGCGTATATCACTATTGAAAAACGTGATGAAGCGTTAAATGTTAGGGATGGTTTTAATCTTAAACTAAAGCTCGGAAAACATTTTCGTTTAAGTAATAATAGTGTGGTTGATCCGAGTTTTGGGTTGTTGATCGATTTAGAAGGGAATAAAGCTATTTCTCCAGCATTAAAGCATTTGAAGTTTCTTTATCAATACAATGGATCACTGTTAAAACGCTCCTATCGGACGGGGTTGGCAATTGGTTTGAAGTATTTTTTTTGATTAGAGGTTTTATCTGAATGAAAATCAACGACACAGCTTATGGGCAGGGTGATGCAACTTACCAAGCGGTAGGTGGTGATGAAGGTTTAAAAAAACTCATTAATGATTTTTACGACATGATGGATTCTATGCCTCGTGCCAAAGAGATACGTGATATGCACGCGGAAGAATTATCAGAATCGAGAGACAAGCTCTATCGATTTCTCAGTGGCTGGATGGGTGGGCCAAGGCTCTATGCTGACAAGTACGGTTCAATAAATATTCCCCAAGCGCACAAACATTTGAGCATTGGTGAAGAAGAGCGTGATGCCTGGATGTGTTGTATGCGAAATGCACTAAAAATGCAGGACTATCCTGATGCGTTAAAAGAGTATCTTCTTCAGCAATTGAGTCTGCCTGCAGAGGCGTGCCGCACAAAATAGAGTCAATATTCCATTAGTTTCATCTGTACACGAGTAGGGTATAATCTGCGTAATATTATTACGTGGATTATTCGGGTATCTCATGACAATACAAACAATCACAACCTCGCCATTTCTAGATCAAAAAACTGGTACTTCTGGGTTACGAAAAAAAGTTAAACATTTTCAACAAGCCAATTATCTCGAAAACTTCGTTCAGTCCATATTTGATAGCCTAGATAACTACCAGGGAAAATCCTTGGTTGTTGGTGGCGATGGTCGTTATGGAAACTTACACGCGACGCAGACCATTATTAGGATGGCTGCGGCAAATGGTTTCGGTGAAGTGATCGTGGGGCAGAATGCGTTACTTTCTACACCGGCAGCCTCTTGTGTTATCCGAAAATATAAAGCTTTTGGCGGCATTGTGCTTTCAGCAAGCCATAACCCTGGCGGTCCAGACGAAGATTTCGGCATTAAATATAATATAGGCAATGGTGGGCCTGCGCCCGAGAAATATACTGATGCGATGTTTGAGCACAGTAAAAGTATCCAAGAATATAAAATTGTTGATTCTGCTGATGTTGATCTCAGCACCATTGGCAGTAATGAAGTTGCTGGTATGAAGGTATCGGTTATTGATCCTGTGGAAGATTACGCAGCATTGATGGCAGAGATTTTTGATTTTGCATCGATCAAGGCACTTTTCAAAAGCGGTTTTACAATGAAGTTTGATGCAATGCACGCCATCACCGGACCATACGCAAAAAACATTTTAGAGGACGTGTTAGGCGCAGCAGAAGGGTCTGTAATGAACGCGACACCACTGGAAGACTTTGGTCGAGGCCATCCTGATCCTAATTTGACGTACGCGAAAGAGTTGGTTGCTGAGCTATATAGCGACAGTGCTCCAGATTTTGGTGCCGCGTCTGATGGCGATGGTGATCGAAACATGGTTCTTGGCAATAATTTTTTTGTCACACCGAGTGATAGTTTAGCGATTCTCACTGCCAACGCGAGTTGTGCTCCTGCCTATAAGGGCGGTTTATCGGGTGTTGCTCGCTCCATGCCAACCAGTTGTGCAGTTGATAATGTTGCAAAAGCGTTAGGAATAGACTGTTACGAAACGCCTACCGGCTGGAAGTTTTTTGGCAACCTAATGGATGCGGATAAAGTGACGTTGTGCGGCGAAGAGAGTTTTGGTACTGGCTCAAATCATGTGCGCGAAAAAGATGGTTTATGGGCGGTATTGTTTTGGTTAAACATTTTAGCCGTTAGAAAACAGTCTGTCGAAGAAATCGTTTCTGAGCATTGGGCTAAATATGGACGAAACATCTATTCTCGACACGATTATGAAGCTGTGGGTAAGGCGGGAGCAGAACAATTAGTCGGCGATTTGAGAGCGAGCTTTGATACATTGAGTGGAAAATCATTTGGTGCAATGACTGTCGAATTTGCAGATGATTTTAGTTATACAGACCCTATTGACAGTTCAGTTTCATCAAATCAAGGTGTACGTATCGTATTCACTGATGGTAGTCGGATAATTTTTAGACTATCAGGCACTGGTACCGAAGGTGCGACGCTTCGTATCTATTTGGAAAGATATGAACCAGATTCCACGAAACAAGGTGAAGACGCTCAATCAGCTTTAGCCGATCTTATCGAGATTGCTGATCAAATGGCCGGAGTTCGTAAACATACTGGTCGAGACAAACCAACAGTTATCACTTGATTTATCACTTGATTTTTTTTAAGAGCAGATCGAAATTTTTCTATCTGCTCTTTTTTCATAATCTCCAGAAATAGCTTGAAATCTCCCTGTTCTATTGGTATTAAGGGCGCTGAAACAAATGGGTAACGTTTTAGACCTTGTTGACACTTCATTTTCATTACTGTTGAAAGTGAAGCCTCAACAAGGCCTATTGGCCAGCTTTATAAATCAGGAATGGTGGGATTGATGTTTTTAACGAGTTACTTTTTAGAAAACGACAATGGCGTAAGCTTTAGCCGAAAACAGGCTAGCGATTTTGCCAAGAATGTAGCTAACGATTTTAATCCCATCCATGATATAGATGCTAAACGATTTTGCGTTCCTGGTGATCTGCTTTTTTCAATTCTGCTTTTCAAGCAGGGTTTGAGTCAAAACATGCGCTTTGAATTTTCGGGTATGGTAACTGAGGATATAAGTTTAACCATTCCTACTTCATGCGAAACAGAATCAGTCATCTGTGGTAGTAACGGCAAAGAGTATCTATCTGTTCATCGATCGGGTGCTAATACTACTAATCCTGAAATTATTGAATGTTTGATTAAACAATACGTCGCATTTTCCGGCCAGACATTTCCTCACATACTTGTGCCGCTTATGGAAAAACACGACGTCATGATTAATCCTTCACGTCCGTTTGTTGTTTACGAAAGTATGGAAATCGATTTTTCACACATGGAATTTTCATCGCTAAGTCTAGAGATGAGTAATGTGGAATTGGATGTTGTTGGTAAGCGTGGTAATGCCAGCTTTAGATTTGACCTAATCGAAGATAATCGTATCATTGGAACAGGTGTTAAGAATATGGTATTAAGCGGTTTACGTGCTTACGAGCAGAAAAATATTGATCATTTGGTTAATATTTATAATACAGCAAAACTTAATCACACACATTCTATAGTCGTTTAAGACAGCAATCGTCTTTTTTTAGAATCAGTCTAACTCCTTAAGCAAATCTAAATCGTATGTTAATGAGCCAATAATTCCACATCACCATAATGGCCAGCCTTTCAATGATAAAGGTTCGCCGATGTCGGATTCTATAATAAAGCTCATTGTCCTTTTGTCCTTGTGGATTACACTTTCAGCCTGTGGTCTCAGTGCAAGTGTTGATGAATGTCAAAATCCTCACCCATCTCAAAAAGAGCTTTGCGGAAACTCCGAGCCTGTCTGGAACAAAATGGAATGGGATAACGCTACTTGGGGTTGATGCACTCAGCGTTATCACACTTATCTAACTTAGTTATTCGCTAGAACCATTTAATATCAATATTGGAGTAAACAATGCGTTATTTCGTTATTTGTATATCATTAGTTTTAACCTCTCAGAGTTTTGCAGACGAGGTAGTTGTTCCCTACCAGTTTGAAGCGGATAAAAAAGCTGTTGCAAGCGAAGTAAACGAAAATTTCAATATATTAGCGACAGGAATAAATGCAAATAGTATCGAAAATAGTGCATTAAAAAGCAGTATCTCTGTTAACGCAAGTGCTGTTGATCTGTTAAGCGATAAGTTGATAACTCATGAAACGACTCTATCTACCCTAGTTGAGGCAATTAATTCGGATCAACAAAGTGCTGATGGCCGTGCAGTACAACTAACAACAGTTGCTCAGACTGTACAAATTCAAGGTGAGAGTATTAGCGATTTGGAAAATGAATTAGCGGCCACTGAGTTAGAAGTGAATTCAAGTAAGTTAAAAGTCGAAGCTAATGTCACAAAAATTGAGTCTAATCGTATTGCGATCTCAGAACAACAAACAGCAGTTGGACTAAAGCAGAATAAAATTATTGGTGCTTGTGAAGAAGGGTATTCGATTCGAGTAATCAATAACGATGGTTCTGTTGTGTGTGAAAAAGATGATGTTGGCATTGATAGCGGTGGAGATATTACAGCAGTAAGTGTCGGTAGTGGACTCATCGGTGGTGGAGACAGTGGTGATGTCAATATAGTCATTGATACGAATGTCATTCAAGCGAAGCTAAAAAATAGCGTGTGCGCGGCGGATGAATACATTGCTAGTATAGACAATGATGGGAATGCACATTGTGAAGTATTTAATTTTGTGAAAGAGATCAATAGTAACAGCATGACGGTGACTGACAATGCCGGTGTTGTCTCATTGGAAATTGAGCCGGGCAGTATATCTAATACCAGTCTCGCTTATAACTCTGTAGATAGTTCAAAAATCACAAGTGACGCTGTTTCTAGTTCAATTCATATTGTTGATGAGCCGGGTGTTACCACTAAAACAAATGATTTCATCTGTGAGCATAACTTAAATAATGGATGTGATGGAATTACACTAGGTGAAAGTGCTGTGTTAATCGCAAGTGTTACTGTGAATGCGCCAGCGGCGGGGCAAATTCTACTGAGTTTTTCTGGTAATTATTATGTAGATCATAATGCAAATCAAAATGAGATTTTAGATATAGAAATTAGTGAATCCAGTGAAGTAAAAGTTTGCGAAAACACTATACCTAATACACCTCCTTATATGCCAATTACTGAATGCAATAATAGTTATCGAGAAATAAGTATTGGCAGCGAAGTTCCTGCACGAGAAGTAAAAGGGGCTGTGCATTCACAAATGCATGTTACCGTTTCGGATAGTGGTACATATACCTATTATGTTTACGGGCGCTACTACTCCTATCCAGAGATTTCACCTAGTGAAATAAGAGAGCATTCATTTACAGCAATCTACTTTCCTACGAGTTATTAAACCAATTTGTGTATAAATGAAAAAAACTGCAAGTTGAACTTGCGGTTTTTTTTCTGGGTAAAAGTGTGATAAAGATCACATTTTGTTCTGCATTGGGTAAGTGCTGCTTCTTCAACTCTCGACATATTAATTAGACCCTAACGTTGCATAAACTTTCGATTAAAAACCGCGTTGCTGCTTCTATAGCAGCATATTAGCGTTTTTTCGCTGATTTTCTAGATTTCACTTAGAGTGACTAAGTTCAAACCAGAAAACCAGCGCAAAAACGCTACTATGCTAGCTCTATAAGCTTTTAAATCCGATATCTTATGCAACGTTAGGGTCGATACTAATTTAATTGAGGTGAGGTGGATATGGGCAGACGAGGAAAAACGGTTCTTATCTTGCTGATTCTATTTGTATTACTCGCGATACTTATCAAACCAAATTCTCAGATGTTTTATAGTTTTTCTGAGTTGGCCTATAAGCGAAATGTGGAAGCTAAGGAAAAAGAGGAAGTCGATAGCTATCATACCTTGGATCTTCAGAAACTCAGGCGAGTCCATTAGTTAAATCAGTTATATTTCGTCTGCGGAGTATGGACTCCGTAAATGACTATTCGGTGTGTGCTTGCAGCAAGTTGCTGGGAATTCAGATTCCAGGTCATATAACCACCCATTCATTATCATTTCCTTCCACTCTCAACCATCTTAGCTAGGTGAATGAGATGGCTTATCTCCCTTACCTCTATCTGCAAAATGGCCGTTTTCTGTTCACGCTCTGTCTAAATAATGTCCGTTCGGTAGCTTTATTCAGCCTAATAGAGCAATACATTTATATAAGGCTTCAGTTTTGTGTAAAATTGATCGAATCGATCTGATTTTTAAGAGGAATACCGTTGGAACAATATCGAGGAACAACCATTCTCTCAGTAAGACGGGGGAATCGAGTCGTCATAGGTGGAGATGGCCAAGTATCGTTGGGCAACACCATAATGAAGGGTAACGCCAGGAAAGTTAGGCGTTTATATCATGGAAATGTTCTTGCGGGATTTGCAGGAGGAACAGCCGATGCTTTCACGCTATTTGAGCGATTTGAAGGCAAGCTGGAGAAACACTCGGGAAATTTGTTGCGCTCAGCAGTGGAGTTGGCAAAGGATTGGCGGACAGACCGCGCGCTACGACGGTTAGAAGCGCTACTTGCGGTTGCAGATAAAAATGATTCTCTCATTATAACCGGAAACGGAGATGTTATTGAGCCAGAACAAGATGGCCTGATTGCTATCGGGTCTGGAGGATCATTTGCGCAATCTGCAGCTCGTGCATTATTAGATAGCACGGACTTAGATGCAAAAGAGGTCGTAGAGAGATCACTAAAAATTGCTGGCGATATTTGTATCTACACAAACCATTCGTTGACTATCGAAGAACTCGATACTGATGAGGAGCGTGCATGAAACAACTTACGCATCTTATATCTCATCTTCAGCCTGTTTTGGCACGTTTTTCAATGACAGAAGCTCGAAATAGAACCACTATTCCTGCGCCTTTGCTCATTCAGAACATGCTAATACAGACTAGTATGAGTGTTAGATGTTCAAGTTTTCTCATACACGTCCCTAACTAATAAGTCGTATCACATCTAAAAAAATCTATTAGAGGATTAAATCGACCACTATGTCTGAAATGACTCCAAGAGAAATTGTTCAAGAGTTGGATAATCATATTATTGGGCAGCAAGAAGCAAAACGTGCTGTTGCTATTGCGTTACGTAACCGCTGGAGACGAAACCAGTTACCTGAAGAGCTTCGTAACGAAATTACACCAAAAAATATCTTAATGATAGGCCCTACCGGTGTTGGTAAAACAGAAATAGCTCGACGTTTGGCGCGTTTAGCTAATGCACCTTTCATTAAAGTGGAAGCAACAAAATTTACAGAAGTCGGGTATGTTGGTAGAGATGTAGAATCCATTGTTAGAGACCTCATCGATGTAGCAATCAAACTGACACGTGAAGAGGCAAAGAAGCAGGTTCAACATAGAGCAGAAGAAGCTGCAGAAGAACGAGTATTGGATGCGTTGTTACGTCCAGCGCGTGACAGCGGATTTAATTCACCGGGAACTGAAGAGTCTTCTTCTACCCGACAACGTTTTCGTAAGATGTTGAGAGAAGGCAAACTCAACGACAAAGAAATAGAAATAGACGTGAGAGAGCAGGTTGGTGTGGAGATTGTCACTCCCCCTGGTATGGAAGATATGAGTAGTCAGATTCAAAATCTGTTTCAGAATATGAATACAGGGCGCACTAAAACACGAAAAGTTAAAGTTAGTGATGCGTTAAAACTCATGTTAGATGATGAAGCGGCTAAGCTCGTTAATGAAGATGAACTCAAACTCAAAGCTTTGAATGCTGTGGAGCAGAATGGGATTGTATTTTTAGATGAAATGGACAAAATCTGTAAACGCCAGGAAACTAGTGGTGGAGATGTCTCCCGTGAGGGTGTCCAGAGAGACCTGCTTCCTCTTGTTGAAGGTTGTACCGTATCGACGAAACATGGCATGGTGAAGACAGATCATATTTTGTTTATTGCGTCAGGTGCGTTTCACTTAACAAAACCGTCGGATCTCATTCCTGAATTACAAGGCCGTTTACCCATTCGTGTAGAACTAAACGCTTTAGGTGCAAAAGAGTTTGTTCGCATTTTAACTGAACCTAATGCATCGTTGACTGAACAATACGCTGCGCTGATGAAAACTGAAGGTTTAATACTTGAGTTTACTGAAGACGGTATAGAGCGTATTGCAGAGGTTGCATGGGAAGTTAATGAGCGCACAGAAAATATCGGTGCAAGACGATTACATACAGTGATGGAACGATTGTTAGAAACTGTTTCATACGATGCTTCTGATAAAGACGGACAATCAGTTTCTATTACGCGCGAGTATGTTGATGAGCATCTTTCGTCGCTGGTTGTTAACGAAGATTTGAGTCGATATATTTTGTAGAGGTTTTAGATTATGAATAATTCGACTCCAACTCCAACAGAAATTAAGTTACATCAAAAGTCTCGTATTTTAGAAGTAACGTTTGATGATGGTGCCCATTTTAATTTCACTTGTGAATTTTTGCGTGTTCACTCTCCGTCCGCTGAAGTTCGTGGTCACGGCCCTGGCCAAGAAACTTTGCAAGTTGGTAAGGAAGATGTAGAAATCACTAAGATAGAGCCGATCGGCATGTATGCCATTAAGCCGTTTTTTTCTGATGGACACGATTCTGGAATATTTTCCTGGAATGAGCTGCATAAATTGGGAACGCATCAGGAAGAGATTTGGAAAGACTATCTCAAACAACTCGAAAATGCCGGCCATGAACGAGTTGCCCCAACACCTAATTGAGAGATATTAACCAGAGAAACATAAACCATGAATAGCGAAGAGAGCAAAAGCCAAGACACAACCCATTTTGGCTATCAGCAAGTTAAAACCGATGAAAAGGCGGGAAAAGTTGCAGAAGTTTTTCATTCGGTTGCTGACAAATACGATGTAATGAATGATTTGATGTCGTTCGGCGTTCATCGTTTGTGGAAAAGAATCACTATGGAATATGTGCGACCACGTCCAGGTCAAAAAATGCTGGACCTCGCGGGTGGCACCGGTGATTTAGCTTCAAAAATTGCACCAAAAGTGGGTGACGATGGTCTGGTAATCTTATCTGATATAAACGGTTCAATGCTCAATGTGGGTAGGGACCGATTAATCGATAAGGGCCTTGTCAACAACGTGCGATATGTGCAGGCCAACGCACAGAGTTTGCCTTTTCCTGATAACTATTTTGATTGTATTACTATCGCTTTTGGTTTGAGAAATGTGACTTATAAAGATCAAGCGCTTGCCTCGATGTATCGCGTGCTAAAACCTGGAGGTAAACTATTGGTGTTAGAGTTTTCCAAACCTGTGATCCCCGGTTTAGATAAAATTTATGATTTTTATTCGTTTAAAATTTTACCACAAATGGGTAAGGCTGTGGCGAATGATGCAGAAAGCTATCAATATCTGGCTGAGTCAATTCGAATGCACCCCGATCAGGACACGCTTAAAGCAATGATGACAGACGCTGGGTTTGATCGTACTGATTATGTGAATATGTCTGGAGGAATTGTCGCGTTACACCGTGGTTACAAGTTTTGATAAATCACGAATACGATCTTGAAGAGTATGCGGGTTTTGGGCGGCGATTTGCTGCAGCAATGATAGATACGGTTGTATTTGGCCTATTAGCTGTTGTCCTGCATTTTATTTTATTTGGCAATAGTGGTTTGGGTATTATTATTGGTTCGAATGGTTTTAATGTTCAAAGCAATAGCGGATGGGCAGAGCAACTATTGTTTATCAGCGTTACCGTCTTTATGTGGATCAAGTTTCTCGGCACACCGGGTAAATTATTACTCAGTTGTCACGTGGTGGATGTTAATACAAAACAACCATTAGGACTTGGTCAAGCGATATTGCGTTATGTTGCCTACTTTGTCTCTCTATTACCGTTTTGTTTGGGCTTTTTTTGGATTATTTGGGACAAACGCAAACAGGGTTTTCACGATAAAATTGCAGGCACAGTTGTTATTGTGGCAACACAACATAAACAAGATGACGAATCACAAAAAACATTAGCACAACTTGTAGACGAGTTAAAATGAATCTCCCACCAAATATAGTACCTTTGATCGAACTGCCATTGAATCGTGCATTACAACTCGATGAGCACACACTTAATAGCGTCGTCGCACTGAAAGGCAAGATCATCGGTATCGATTTACAAGTGTTGAATCTGCAATTTTATTTGGCACCAAATGATGATGGCATTCAAGTATTGTCGGAAATTGAACAGGAGCCTGATACAACAATTCGTGGAACACCTCTTTCACTGCTGCATGTTGCGATTACCAAAGAGCGTGACGCGTTAATAAAAGGTGATGTGACCATTGATGGTGATATGCAGTTGGGGCAAAAATTCCAACGTATTTTGAATGGCCTGGATATCGACTGGGAAGAGCCGCTCTCGAAAATAATGGGGGATGTTGCTGCCCACCAAGTTGGTGAAGCAATTAGGGGCTTTGCTGAGTTTGGTCGAATGGCATTGAGCTCATTGAGCCAATCAACAGCGGAATATTATCAAGAAGAGACACAAGATATTGTGACCTCAACAGAGCTAGATCGGTTTAATAATGGCGTTGATCAACTGCGTGCTGATGTCGATCGAATGGAAGCACGACTGTCAAAATTAAAAGAAATAGTTGTTTGAAAAAAAGCGCGTGATGTTATACCAATAGTACTTGTGCTTAAAACGCCATATAAGATTTAAGGAATAGAATTAGTGATCCCCATACGCCAGATGATGCGTTTGTTACATATTAATCGAGTTTTAGTCAGGCACGGACTCGATGATTTAATATTTGCCATTCATCTTTTTCGCCCTATGCGTTTTGTGCAAAAGCTGTTGCCATGGCGTTGGTTTAAAAAGCCTGATGAACGTCCGGTAGGGGAGAGAATCCGCTGTGCGCTAGAAGACTTAGGGCCTATCTTTGTGAAATTCGGTCAGATGCTTTCTACAAGGCCTGACCTATTGCCACCAGATATCGCTCAAGAGTTGGCTAAACTTCAGGATAAAGTCCCACCGTTTTCTAGCGAGATAGCTAAACAAGTTATCGAAAAATCGTATGGTCAAAAAATCGATGAGATTTTTGCGTCGTTTGATCCCAAGCCGTTAGCTTCTGCATCCATCGCCCAGGTTCATGTCGGGACACTCCATGGTGGTGGCGAAGATGGTGGTAAAGAGGTTATCGTTAAAGTTGTTCGTCCAGACATTATTAAAACCATTAAGCGCGATATAGCACTGTTGTATGTGATTGCGGAGCTAGCACAAAAATATTGGGCTGATGGACGACGCTTGCGGCCTGTAGAGGTTGTTAGTGAGTACGAAAAAACTATCATCGACGAATTAGATATGCAGAGAGAAGCAGCATCTGCCACCCAATTGCGTCGGAATTTTATGGATTCATCGTTGCTTTATATTCCAGAAGTCTATTGGCCATATACGAGAAAATCAGTGATGGTGATGGAACGAATTCATGGCACACCGATAGGTCATGTGCAAGCCTTACGTGATCAAAATATTGATCTGATTAAGCTTTCAGAAGAAGGTGTACAGATTTTTTTCACCCAGGTTTTTAAACACAACTTCTTTCATGCGGATATGCATCCCGGCAACATTTTTGTTTCCGCTGAGGGGCAATATATCGCGATAGATTTTGGGATTGTTGGAACACTTAATCCGGAAGATCAACGATATCTCGCGGAAAATTTTCTGGCATTTTTTAATCGGGATTATCGCCGAGTCGCCGAATTGCATGTGGAATCTGGTTGGGTGCCTCCTACTACACGGGCAGATGAGTTTGAATCAGCCATACGTTCGGTCTGTGAGCCAATTTTTGAAAAACCGTTAAAAGAGATCTCCTTTGGTCAGTTATTATTACGTCTGTTTCAAACCGCACGTCGTTTTGATATGGAGGTTCAACCACAGCTTGTACTATTGCAAAAGACATTATTGAATATAGAAGGGCTAGGTCGTGAGTTAAATCCTGATTTGGATTTATGGAAAACAGCAAAGCCTTTTCTTGAGGGATGGATGGCTGACCGAATCGGCGTGCGTTCGATGTTTAAAAAACTGGGAATCAATGCGCCTCATTGGGTTGAGAAATTACCAGAAATGCCTGGCCTGGTATACGATACAATGGCGCAAATGAAAAAGTATCATCAGCAGCAATTAGTTCAAGACCAAAAGAACGAAGTGTTGAGAAAAGAGATGGTCTCTATTACGCAGAAAGCGTACATCGCGCTATTTGGTGCGACTATGTTAATTTCTGCTGCCATCTTTGCTGGTTTCTCGCAACAGGCGGTCATAAAAGTTGACGATATTCCTGCTTTAAGTTGGATACTGCTGGTAATAGGTTTTGTTACACTCTACTACGCATGGCCTTCGCAAAAACGAACTTAAAACATGCTTTTGGTTCGGAGATCTTTCCGTGGCGAAAGCACAACCAGGTAAAGCTATTATGTAACGGTGAGTCGTTCTTTCCGGCAATGTTGGATGCAATAGCCAGTGCCAAACAGCTAGTGATGCTCGAGATGTATTTGGTTGAATCAGGGCAAATTGCAAACCAGTTTATTCAAAACCTATGGGAAGCAGCGCAAAGAGATGTAAAAGTATTTTTACTGTTTGATGATTTTGGTAGCCAAGGTTTAAAGGCAAAGGACCGCGAAAAGCTTATTCACAAAAATATCTCTTTGGTTTTATATAACCCTCTCAATTATGGTTCGTTACGACGCAATCTGTTTCGTGATCATCGAAAAATATTAATCGTCGATCAAGCATGCGCTTTCATCGGTGGTGCGGGTATTACCGATGATTTTATCAGCGACGAAAAACACATCGGCTGGCGAGAAACCATGATGGAAGTAAGAGGAGAATGTGTTTGTGATTGGGTAACTGCATTCTCACGAAGTTGGAATATGTATGCCGAGTCTACACTGCCTGAATGTGAAGCAAGCTATCAGGTGAGTGATGTGATACCAGGGCGGATAAGTTGTGCACTAGGTACTCAGCGAGTTGGGATTAAACGTTCGCTAATAAAGCGTATTAGAAATTCGGAACGAACGGTTTGGATATCTACCGCGTATTTTGTTCCGTCTATGAAAGTAAGGCGGGAACTGGTTAAGGCGGCGAAACGCGGCGTAGATGTTCGTTTGTTGTTGCCAGGTGCAAAGTCGGATCACCCTGCGGTAAGACATGCCGGGCGACGCTTCTATTATCGGTTGTTAAAAGCTGGTGTTGCAATATTCGAGTATCAACCAAGATTCTTGCATCAAAAAGTATTGCTTTGTGATAGTTGGGTTTCAATTGGCTCCAGTAATGTAGATCGTTGGAATTTTCGTTGGAATCTGGAAGCGAATCAAGAAATAGAAGAACAACTTTTTGTGGATGAAGTTACCGCTATGTTGGAGCGAGATTTTTCCGATAGTGAAAAAATTGATTATCACTTATGGATGAAACGACCATGGGTTTTTCGGGTACTCGAGTGGTTTTGGGGAAGTATCGACAGAATCATCGATCGAATATTGAGATAGAGAAATTGAATTGAGTCAACTGATAGGAATTGCTATTCGCCAAAAAAAACGAGCACCAATGGAATTGCTGGATTCTGCTTTTGTCACAACAGAGAAAGGCATCGTAAATGATTTTCGAGGTAAACCAGGTAATCGTCAAGTAACCGTGTTGTCTAAAACAGCGTGGAATACAGCATGTGACGAGTTAGGCCAAATGCTGGATTGGCAAATTAGGCGAGCCAATTTGTTAGTCGACGATATTGATTTACAGGAAAAAACGGGAAAAATAATAAGGATTGGAGAAATCCAGTTAAAAATAACTCAAGAAACTGACCCCTGCAAAAGAATGGAAGAATTAGTCGCGGGACTATTCAAGGCATTAGCAAAACAGTGGCGTGGTGGTGTGTGTTGTCGAGTGATCAGCGAAGGTCAGATTAAAATTGGGGATAAAGTAGAGATTATATGAACGTATCAGATGAACATGCACTAAAACAAAAAGTGATTTTTGAAACCAAACAGTGGATCGAGAAAATCATAATTGCGCATAATTTTTGTCCTTTTGCCAAGAAACCATTTACCCAAGAGACTATTCACTATGCAGTCTCTAAAGCTACCGATAGTGAAGCCGTTGTGGATGATTTGGTTGATGAACTATTGAATCTGCACAATACACCATCGACTGAAATCGAGACATCTATTTTAATCATCCCTAACGCGCTAAACGATTTTGAGGAATATAATCAGTTTCTTGATGTTGTAGACTCTGCTTTGGAAGAATTAGACCTCATCGATATTATTCAGGTTGCATCGTTTCATCCCGATTATTATTTTGCAGATTTAGATCCAGACGATGTGAGAAATTATACTAATCGATCAATCTATCCAATGTTTCACTTGATTCGTGAAGATAGTGTGGAACATGCGCGTGCAACATATCGGGATGTAGAGGATATACCCGAAAAGAATATGGAGCTACTCGTTGAGATGGGATTGGATGTGATACGTCGTCAGAGAGAGTTGTGTCGAAAAAATCAATAAATCAATTATATTTCGACGACGGGGTATGCACCCCGCCGTCGACCAAAGGGGAGAACTTCGTTTCTCCCCTTTGGAAACCCCAATGGTTTTGTGCCCGTAG